>Ga0184632_10000010_pt1 | contig 54793 bp, 52 predicted proteins | sample PLM31_50_b1_FD_133153 | JGI IMG/M metagenome (GOLD analysis project Ga0184632, IMG submission 133153) | Groundwater sediment microbial communities from an aquifer in East River, Colorado, USA - PLM3-1_50_b1 | ecosystem: Environmental > Terrestrial > Soil > Riparian zone | place: USA: East... | reverse complement strand
TCGACCGACTCTCTGCACAGCGCCGTCGTGGAGATCATCGTCAAGAAGGACGCGCGCTGCCGGTACACGACGATCCAGAACTGGTCGAACAACGTCTACAACCTCGTCACGAAGCGCGCCGTCGCCTACGAGGGCGCCACCATGGAGTGGGTCGACGGGAACCTGGGATCCAAGCTCACGATGAAGTACCCGGCGATCTGGCTGCTCGGGGAGCGTGCGCACGGCGAGGTGCTGTCGATCGCGTTCGCCGGCAAGGGGCAGCACCAGGATGCGGGTGGCAAGGCCGTCCACATCGCACCGAACACGTCGTCCGTGATCAAGTCCAAGTCGATCTCGAAGAACGGCGGGCGAGCCGGCTACCGCGGCCTGCTCGAGGTGGCGAAGGGCGCAAAGGGCTCGAAGTCCAAGGTCGTCTGCGACGCGCTGATCCTCGACGAGGAATCGCGCTCCGACACGTACCCGTACATGAAGATCGACGAGAACGAGGTCGACATCGGTCACGAGGCGACCGTCTCGAAGATCGGCGAGGAGCAGCTCTTCTACCTCATGTCGCGCGGGCTCACCGAGGCGGAGGCCTCGGCGCTGATCGTCTCTGGTTTCGTCGAGCCGATCACGAAGGAGCTGCCGCTCGAGTACGCGGTCGAGATGAACCGGTTGATCCAGCTGCAAATGGAAGGCTCGGTTGGCTGAGCTCGGTGTCCTGCGCACCGACTTCGTCGGGGTGCCGGTGACCGACCGCGAGCGCTCCGTCAGGTTCTACGGTGAGACGCTCGGACTGAAGCGAAACGAGAAGGCGAGTCCGGAGTGGCCCGAGTTCGAGACCGGCAACGTGACGATCCTCTTGAACACGCCGGAACAGACAGGGGTGCCGTTCAGTCCGAGCAACGTCGCGATCGCGCTCCGCGTGCCAGATGTCGCCGCGGGGATGAAGAAGCTCGAGGCCGAAGGCGTCAGGTTTCTCTTCGAGCAGGCATACGACTCGGGCGTCTGTCACATGGCGTTCTTCAAGGATCCCGACGGGAACTCGCTGATCCTGCACAACCGCCACGCGCCGTATTCAGACGGCTCGCTGCCGTAATGCAAGTCGAGCAGGTTGACTTCGTGTCGATACCGACGCGTGACACGGCACGCGCCGTGGCGTGGTACCGCGACGTGTTGGGGTTGCCGGCGAGTGCGTACACGGAAGCTGAGGTCGAGGCCCCTAACGTGACCTTCTCCTTCTGGATGCCGGAAGAGGACGACATCCCATTCGCGGCCAACGCGAGCGGCGTCGCGCTCCGCGTCGCCGACGTGCATGCGGCGGTCGAAGAAGTGAAGGCCGCTGGTGCCGAGGTGATGGGCATCGAGGACACCGGGGTCTGCCACATGGGCTTCGTCAAAGATCTGGACGGCAACGTGATCATCCTCCACAACAGGTATGCGCCCCGTGTCCCGCGGTAAGGCGCTCGAGTCCTACCGCGCGCTGCCGCTCCCGGACACGACGGAGGAGCACTGGCGCTTCACCGACCTGAAGGACTTCGACCCTGACTCCTTCGGACAAGTCTCCGGGTCTGACCCCAAGACGCGTCCCGGCGGGACCATGCTCGAGTTGGACGTGGCCGGCCTCGCCACGATCAGCGAGAGCGGCGTCGAGATCGAGCGGGCGCCGGAGGGCGTCACGTTCGAGCCGCTCACGGAGGATCACGAGAAGCTCTATTCCCTCGTCGGCTGGGACGAGAAGTTCGCCGCGCACAACGCAGCGGCCTGGGAGCACGGTCTGCTCGTCGTCGTCCCGAAAGGCGTCCAGCTCGACAAGCCTCTCTACGTACGTGTCACGAACTCGACGGAGTCGGGCTCGCTCATCTGGCGCCTGCTCGTCGTGGCGGAAGAGGGCTCCGACTTCACGCTCGTCGAGGAGGTGGCATCCACCGCGCCGGACCTCCGCTCGTACACCAACACTGCTCAGGAGTTCTTCGTTGGGCCAGGCTCGAAGTTCGAGTACGTGTCGATCCAGAACCTGTCACGGGAGACCTGGCACTTCGCGACGCACCACGCGCGTGTCGAGCGCAACGCCGAGCTCGACTGGGTCGCCGGCGGCTTCGGGTCGAAGAAGGGAAAGGTCCGGATCCAGAACGACCTCGCAGGCGAGGGCGCCGCCTCGCGCGTGACGGGCGCCTACTTCACCGACGGCGACCAGCACCTCGACTACGACACGTTCCAGGAACACATCGCCCCGAACACGACCTCCGACTTCGCGTTCAAGGGTGCGCTCCGCGACACGTCCACCGCGGTCTGGCGCGGAATGATCCGGGTGGAGAAGGACGCTCAGAAGACGAACGCGTACCAGGAGAACCGCAACCTCATGCTGTCTCCGACGACGCACGCCGTCCCGATTCCGGGCCTCGAGATCCTCGCGAACGACGTCCGCTGCACCCACGGGGCAACGGTGAGCCGCGTCGACCGCGAGGAGCTGTTCTACGCAATGGCCCGCGGTCTCTCACGAGGAGAGGCCGAACGGTTGATCGTGCGCGGCTTCTTCCAGGACATTCTCGACCGGATCGAGTTCGAGGCGGTCCGGGAATCGCTCGCCGCCGCGCTCGAAGCGCGCATCCCTCAGGGCTAAGAATCACCTAAGAGCGTCTTTCATCCCTCCGGGTAAAGGCGCATACTCCGAACGTGGCTCGGGCGCCGCTCTACGCGGTAATTGCCTTGCTCGCCCTGGTCGTGTCCCAGTCGGCCGGAGCCGCGGCGATGGGTGAAGAGCGCGTGCTGGTGGTCCTCGCAACCTCCGGTCCAAAGCCCTATGCGGTCGTCGAGGTCGAGCGAACGGTCCGCCAGGCCGAGGCCTTCTTCCAGACGGCTTCCTTCGGCCAGTTGCACCTGAACGCCGACGTCACGCCTTGGCTGCCCGCGTTTAGCGGCAACCCGGGTTGCGGCGGCACCACCAACCGGAGCCTCGAGGCAGTTGTAGCGCCGGCGCGGCTCGCAGCAGACCGTGCGGGCTTCGACCCCGCGCGCTACGACGACGTCGTCTATGCGATCGCCGAGAGCCGCTGCGGTTTTCATGGGGCCACGTGGGGGCACGAAGTCATGCTGACTCGGCAGCCGACCGTCGAGCTCCTCGTCCACGAGCTCGGTCACGCGATGGGTCTCGGCCACGCTCAGGCCTCCGGGTGCCGCGTCAGCCCGATGCAGTGCGGCGTGAACGAGACCGGCGACCCCTTCAGCCCGATGGGCAGCGGCCTCCTCGACTTCAGCGCATACGAAAAGGTGCTCCTGGGCTGGATCCCCGCGCAGCCCCATGTCACCGTCGCCAAGCGCTACGTGCTCGCGCCGCCGACCGCGAGGTCAACCCTCGCCCAGGCGCTCGTAATCGACGCCGAAGACGGCTCCTGGTGGATCGAGTACCGAGCTCGGCCCTTCCGCGGCCTGCTCGTCCGGTTCGTCGAGGCTCGCGACCTCGCGCCCTTCGCGCGCTCCGCGGCGCTCATGCTGCGACCTGTGAAGGCGAATCGGCCGTGGATCGCACGCGGTGAGTCGTCCAAGCTCCCCGGCTCGTTCCGAGTGACACTGCTGAAGGCCGGTTCCGCGCGGGCTGAGCTCCGGCTGCGCTGAGCAGAGGTAGAGGCACCACCCCCGGGTACGATGAGGTCGTGGCCGTAAAGGTTGAGACAAAGCTCAACGCGAGCAAGCTTCGCGCCGACTTCCCGATCTTCGAGCAGGAAGTCCGCGGCAAGCCGCTGGCCTATCTCGACTCGGCGGTGAGCTCACACAAGCCGCGTCAGGTGCTGGACAAGCTCCGCACATTTTACGAGACCTCGTACGCGAATGTGCATCGCGGCGTCTACACGCTCTCGGAGCTCGCCACCGCGGAGTACGAGGGCGCGCGGGAGAAGGTCGCACGCTTCGTCAACGCACCGGACCCGCGCGAGCTGATCTTCACGCACGGCGCGACCGAGAGCATCAACCTCGTCGCATACGCGTGGGGCCTCGACAACCTCGGTCCGGGGGACGTCGTGGTCGTCACAGAGCTCGAGCACCACTCCAACTTCGTCCCGTGGCAGTACATCGCGAAGCGAACCGGCGCCACCTTCAAGGCGATCCCACTGGACGAGCACGGCGAGCTCCAGCTCGACTCGCTGGAAGAGATTGCCCGCGCCGGCATCGTCAAGGTCGTCGCGAACAATCTCGTCTCGAATGCACTCGGCACGATCAACCCGGTCGAGCGGCTCGGCGAGTGGGCACACGAGCACGGAGCGATCATGGTCGTCGATGCCGCGCAGGCGGCTCCGCATCACGCGATCGACGTGCAGCAGCTCGGCTGCGACTTCCTGGCGTTCTCGTCCCACAAGATGTGCGGACCGACGAGCGTGGGCGCACTCTGGGGACGCGCTGAGTTGCTCGAGGCGATGGCGCCCTTCAATCTCGGCGGCCACATGATCCGCTCGGTGAAGTTGGAGGAGACGACCTGGGGCCAGCTCCCGTACAAATTCGAGGCCGGCACGCAGCCGATCGCCGAAGCGGTGGGCTTCGGCGCCGCGATCGACTACGTGAGCGACGTCGGGCTGAACGCGATCGAGCAGTACGAGCGCGAGCTCCTGGTCTACGCACTCGAGCGGCTGGCAGATGTCCCCGGCTTCGTCGGCTACGGCCCGGCGCCGGACCGGCGTGCGGGCATCGTCTCCTTCAACATCGAGGGCGTGCATCCCCACGACGTCGCGCAGATCCTCGACATGGACGGGGTCGCGATCCGCGCGGGCCACCACTGCTGCCAGCCCCTGATGGCGAAGCTCGGCGTCGCCGCGACGAACCGCGCGAGCTTCTACCTGTACACGATTCCCGACGAGATCGACCGGCTCGTCGAAGGCCTGCACAAGGCCCACAAGCTTCTGGCGTAGTTGGCCCTTCGCTAGGCTCGGTGAACCAATGAATGAATTCGACCAGATGTACCGCGAGGTGATCCTCGATCACTACAAGAACCCGCGCGGCCACGGGGAGCTCGACGACGCTGACGCGCACGCGGAGGGACAGAACCCGCTGTGCGGCGACGAGGTCTCCATCTTCGTCGTATTCGACGAGGACGGCGACACGATCGACGAGGTGAAGTTCTCGGGTCGCGGCTGCGCGATCTCGCAGGCGGCCACCTCGATGCTCATGGAGATGGTGAAAGGACGCAGCGCCACCGAGGTCGCAACGCTGCCGCGTGACGAGCTGCTCGACGAGATCGGCATCCCCCTGAGCCCGGTCCGGCTGAAGTGCGCACTGCTCGGGCTCTCGACGCTGAAGCTCGCACTGCACAAGTCAAAGGGCACACCGCTCCCAGAAGAATGGGCCGGGGCGTCAGGCGATCTCGAGTTGAAGTAGCTCGTGGCAGAGCTCGACGTCTGCCCCGTGGATGAGCTGCCTCCGTGCTCCGTCAAGATCGTCTACGCCGGGGAACTCGCGCTTGGCGTCTACAACTTGAACGGCGAGTACTACGCGATCGAGGACCGTTGCTCGCATGACGACGGTCCCCTTGCCGAAGGCGAGTTCGACTGCGATGAGGGCGTTGCCATCTGCCCGCGCCACGGCGCCAACATCGACATCCGCACAGGCAGCGCGCTGACACTGCCCGCGGTCGAGCCCGTCCGGACCTTCCCGGTACGCGTCGCGGACGGCATGGTGAAAGTCGAAGTTGCCTGAGCCGAAACGCTGCTGGACGACGAGCGACCCGCTCTACAACGCCTACCACGACGAGGAGTGGGGCCGGCCGGTCCTCGACGAACGCGGACTGCTCGAGCGCTTCTGTCTCGAAGGCTTCCAGTCCGGCCTGTCCTGGCTGACCATCCTGCGGAAGCGCGAGAACTTCCGCGCGGCCTTCTCAGGCTTCGACCCGGAGCGCGTCGCGCGCTTCGGGAAACGCGAAGTCGCCCGGTTGCTGAACGACGCCGGCATCGTCCGCCACCGCGGCAAGATCGAGGCGGCAATCGCCAACGCGCGCGGCACGCTCGCCCTGCGCGAGACGGAGAATCCGCTCGACGCGCTCGTTTGGTCCCATCGCCCGAAGCCGCGCCGCCCGGTGAAGACCATCTACGACCTGCCGTCGACGACGCCGGAGTCGGTAGCGCTCTCGAAGGAGCTCAAACGTGCTGGATTTCGATTCGTCGGGCCGACGACCGTCTATGCCGCGATGCAGGCGTGCGGCATCGTGAACGACCACATCGCGGGCTGTTACGTGCGCGGTCAGGTCCAGCAGGAGATCGACGCTAAGGTCCGCTGATGCTGGACGATCGCGTGCGCGGCGTCCTCGAACGGATCGAGGCTGAGGAACCGCGACCACCCGGCGTACCGGTCGAGCCAACCACCGGCCGGTTCCTCTTCTCGCTGGTCGCGCCGCAGGGGAGCTGCGAGGTACTCGAGATCGGGGCCGGACGTGGCTACTCGACAATCTGGCTCGCGGCCGGCGTCCGGTACCTCGGCGGCCGGGTCCTGGCACTCGAACGCGACGCGAGTTGCATCGCGGACTGGCACCGGAACATCGCCGCTGCAGGGCTCGACGAGGTCGCGGAGCTCGTCGAGGGCGACGCCCTCGAGACGTTGCCGGCGATCGACGACGTCTTCGACGTCGTCTTCCTCGACGCCGCCAACAAGCTCTACGAGGATCTCTTCAGGCTCGCCCGTGGGAAACTCGAGCCGGGCGCGCTCGTCGTCGCGGACGATGTGACGCTGCACGCCGACACCTTGCGTGCCTACTCGGAGGCTCGGCAGGCCGACCCGACTCTGGAGTCGGTAACCGTCCCACTCGACCGCGGGCTCGAGCTGTCCGTAGTCCTCCGGGGTGACCTCGGCGCCGCCTGATATTCTGCGGACTAACCGCGGAAAGGAGGTGGTCCGAGAGTGGAGATTTCCAGTACGGGCAGTGGAGGTACCAGCGGGTAGAGGTGTGTCCCCGGCACCTACGGGGAATCGCCTAGCCAGCGTGGGGGACGACGCGTAACGCGCCGCCCGGCCATGTAACTCTCTCGGGCCGAGGCAGGAAGCGCCTCTACTAATGCAACGCTGGTAACCGGAGTGGGGCCGCCGAGAGGCGGCCCCTTTCTTTCCGGCTATCTACGGGTGCCGTACTTGCGATCCCAGCCAAGGTCGGCCAGGAGGAACGAGACAGAGAGAGCGGCCAGACCCCAGGCGAGCAGATCTGCGTACTTATCCTCCGAGAAGACGGCGAGGATGAACACGATCGTCGCGAGCAAGAGCAGCAACGAGCGGACTCCGTAGCTGACGTTCACGGATCTCCTTTCGTGGGACTCCGTGACGTTTCGCGGTCCGGGCCGCTACCCCTGCCGACGATCTAAGCCCGGCGCTCGACCTCGAGCCTTGGCAGCCACTCCAGCCAGTGCGGCAGGTACCAGTTCCAGCCGCCGAGGAGAGCCATCGCGGAGGGGAGGACCACTGATCTGATCACGGTGGCGTCGAGCAGGAGGGCCACTGCGACCCCAAAGCCCATCTGCTGGAACATCACCAGGTCTCCCATCGCGAAGCCGACGAAGACCACGATGATGATGAGCGCGGCGCCGGTGATGATGCGGGCGGTCGACGAAACGCCCCACACGACCGCCTCCCTCGTGGCGCCGGTCTGGTCGTGGCGCTCTTTGATCCGGCTGAGCAGGAACACCTGGTAGTCCATCGAGAGCCCGAACAGGACCGAGAACAGGAATAGCGGCACCCAAGCCTCGATCGAGTCCACCTGCTGAAATCCGAGGAGGTCCGCTCCGTAGCCGTGCTGAAACACGAGGACGAGGATCCCGTAGGCGGCTCCGACCGAGAGCAGATTGAGGAGAAGGCCTTTCGCAGCGATCACGACGGAGCGGAAGACGATCGTCAACAGAACGAAGGTGAGCCCGAGGACGAACACGAGCACGATCGGGGCAGGATCGACAACCGAGTTGAAGTAGTCGATGTTCTCGGCGGTGTCGCCGCCCACGTAGACCGTGGCGGCGGTCCCGGCGAAGGCCTCGGGCACCTCCTTTGAGCGGAGCTCACGTACAGCCGCAACGGCACGGCTTCCCGCGGAATCCCCGCGCACAGGAACTTCGAGCACGGCGACGCTCCCTTCAGGCGCCACCCGAATCTCGCCACGGCCGAAGCGGGGATCCTCAGCGAGCCGGTCACGAAGGCGTGAGAGCGCTGCCTGCGCCTCGCCGCCGTATCCCTCAGCGACGACGACCTCGGCCGGGTCGGTCGTCACGGCCGGGAAGTTGCGCTGAAGCTCGATGAACCCACGCTTCGAGGCGAGCCGGTCCGGCAGCGTCGAGACGCCGTTCGTCCCGATGTCGAGACCGAAGACCGGAATGGCCAGCGCCACGAGCACGCCTCCCGCCACGGCCAAGCTGACCGCCGGCCCCCTGAGCACACGCTCGACAACCGCGTGCCAGAACCGCGTCTCGCCCGAGGCTCGACCGACCAGGGGAATGCGCCAGGCGTTGATGCGGTCACCGAGCAGACCGAGGAGTGCCGGCAGCACAGTCAGGGCGGCGACAACCGAGACGATCCCCACGAGGATCGCCCCGAGGGCGAGGCTGCGCATGATGTTGTTCGGCACGATCAGCATGCCGAGCATCGCGACGACGAACGCGGTACCGCTGAAGAAGACAGCGCGACTGGCCGTCGCGCCCGACGCCGCAATCGCGTCGTGTTGTGCAAGCCCGCGCGCGCGCTCTTCCCGGTACCGCGAAAGGATGAAGAGTGAGTAGTCGATCCCGAGCGCAAGACCCATGCCGCTGAGCATGTTGATGAAGAAGACAGAGAGCTCGAATGCCTGTGAGAAGAGCGCCACGAGCCCAACCGCGACGACGATCGAAAGGATCGCGATCAGCAACGGGATTAGACCGGCGACGACGGAGCCGAACACCAGCAGGAGCACGACAAGGGCTGCAGGTGCGCCGAACCGCAGCTCGCCGTTCTTGAGATCGCTCTGGGAGAGCTCGTTCACGTCGTTGTCCATCGTCTGATCGCCGGTGATCGCCACGACGAAATTCCTGTCCGCGTCCGCCCGATTGACGACGCCCACGACCGAGCCCGCGGAATCCGTGTCCGTGATGAAGATCGGAATCGCAAGGGCGTGGCGGTCGCGCGAGACAAGCGAGTCATCCTGCGTCGAGTAGTAGTTCTGTAACCCCCCAACCACGTTCGTGCGGCGCCCGTCTTCGAGCAGTTGCTCGACGAACGACCTGAACGCCGGCTGCTCCACCGTGTAACGGTCGGAGCGCACGATCATCACATCGGTCACAATCGCGTTCGGGTTCGGGGGAAATGCCTGCCGGAGCGCCGCTGCCGCCCGCTGCGAGTCCGGATTGTTCGTCGGCCTGCCTTCGGTCGTGAGCTCCGCGAACAGGAGCGCGGCAGCCGCGGCGGCGAGAACCACGGCAGCCAGCCACGCACCGATCGTCCGCCACGGATGAGCCGCACACATCCGTGCCAGCCGCTCGATCATGCCGTCCGGCGCAGCTGATCCTCCAGCGGCACGAGCGGGACCGCGAACGTCGTTACCGCGTCGTCGTTCGAGACCACGTTGTCCCCGTGCTCGAGCATCTTCAGGAGGTCCCGGGTGAGCGGGATGTTCCCTGGCAGCCGCTCCGTGAGGAGGGCGTTGACCTTCATCAGACCGACCGGGACGTGGACGCTCGGGCGACGCATGCCCCGCGTACGCTTCAGACGCTCCCAGAACTCGTTCCAGCTCACCACGTCGGGCCCGCCCAGCTCGAAGAGGCGGCCGGTGACGTCGTCCCGCTCCGCAGCTTCGGCGAAGTACGTGGCAACGTCGTCGGCCCAGATCGGCTGGATGCGCTGGCGGCCGCTCCCGATGATCGGCGTCACGGGAGTCAGCCTGGCCAGCTTGAGGAAGGTCGGGAGGATGCCGCCGTCCAGGCCAAAGACGAAGCTCGGTCGGAAGGTGACGTAAGGGATTCCCGAGCTGACGACCATCTGCTCCGTCTCCCACTTCGCCCCGAAGTACGGGACGAGGTCCTTCGTCTCCTCGCTCGTCCCGAGCGCACTCATGTGCACGAAGCGCCGCACCCCCGCCTGCCTCGAGGCCGCGAGCAGGTCGCGCGTCCCGTCGACCATCACGCGCCGGAACTCCTCGTCCTTGCCCTGCCGGATCCCGACGAGATGCACGACGGTGTCTACGTCCGACACCGCTCTGCGGACGCTCTCAGGATTCGTGATGTCGCCTTCCGCCAGCTCGCAGCCCAGGGCCGCGAGTCTCGACCCCTTACGAGCGTCGCGGACGAGGCAGCGGACGGGCAGCTCGCGGCTCCGCAGCTCGTGGACGACGTGACCGCCCACGAAGCCACTGCCCCCCGTGACCAGGATCACCCAGCCGGCTCTTTCTGAAAATTTTGCCAGTACTTCGACGGAGTGGGACCACGCTGCCCCTGGTACTTCGACCCGATCTCGCCCGTGCCGTACGGCGTCTCCGCCGGCTCGCTGAGCTGGACGAAAGAGATCTGGCCGATCTTCATTCCGGGGTAGATCGTCACCGGCAGGTTCGCGACGTTCGACAGCTCGAGCGTGACGTGTCCGTCCCAGCCCGGGTCGATGAAGCCCGCGGTGGAGTGGATGAGCAGACCGAGCCGCCCCAAGCTCGACTTTCCTTCGAGCCGCGCGACGAGATCGTCGGGCAACCGGATGCGCTCGAGCGTCGAGCCGAGCACGAACTCGCCGGGATGAAGGATGAAGGCAGTGTCTTCCTCGACCTCGACCAGCTCCGTCAGGTCTTCCTGCTCCTCACGGACGTCGATGAACGCGTAGCGGCTGTTGTGAAAGACCCGGAAGAACCGGTCGACCCTGACATCCACGCTCGAGGGCTGGAGCAAAGACTCGTCGTACGGATCGATCTCGATCCGGCCTTCCTCCAACAACCGGGCGATCGTGCGATCTGCGAGGACCACGGGCCGATTCTACGGCCGGGTCGGCTCTGTTAGTTTTCCACACCTTGCCCACCCGCTATGTCCTCCAGCCTGTCGACCCGAACGACCGCTCGAAGCGGCGTCGTCTGGAGGCCCGAGAGCGCAGGCGCAAGCGGCGGCTCGTCGCCGCGGGTCTGCTGTTGTCGCTCATTGCCGCCGGCGTGCTCGGCGGCGTGATCGCAACGCACTTCAGCGGGAGCAAGCCCGTGCGCGCTGCCGCACGAGCCGAGCCGAAGCCGAAGCCGAAGCTGCAACTGCTGCAGCCCCGGCCATGGCCCGAGGAGGTCCGCGGCGTGCACGTGACCGTGGCGCTTGCCGGGGTCCCGGGGAAGCTCGAGGAGTACATCGCGATGAAATCGAGCGGGCTCAACACGATCGAGCTCGACATCAAGGACGAGAACGGGGACATCGGCTTTCCGGTGAACGTTCCACTCGCCCGCCAGGTGGGAGCGGCAAAGCAGTACTACAACGTTCGTCAGGCGGTCGCGAAGATCCACGCGTCCGGCCTATACCTGATCGGGCGCATAGTGACCTTCGAGGATCCGCTCCTGGCCGCAGGCGCGCCATCCCTCGCGATTCGCCGCCCTGACGGCTCGCGCTGGTTGACGAACGGCGGTCTCGGGTGGACGAACCCGTACGACAAACGCGTGTGGAAGTACAACGTCGACATCGCCGAGCAGGCGGCGAAGCTCGGCTTCGACGAGATCCAGTTCGACTACGTGCGCTTCCCGAGCGACGGCGACATCTCGCAGATCGTCTATCCGGGCAAGAAGACACAGCCGATGGGTTGGACGATCCCCCTGTTCCTCAAGTACGCGCGCGAACGCCTCAAGCCGCTCGGCGTACGGATCTCGGTGGATGTCTTCGGACTGTCCGCCACGCGCAACCTGGGCATCGCGCAATTCCCGCGCCGAATCGCCCCGTTCGTCGACGCGATCTACCCGATGGTCTACCCGTCCCACTACGTGTCCGGCGAGTACGGCATCCTCGACCCCGACTCCAGGCCCGGCACGACCGTCGCATATTCGCTTCGCGACTTCCGGGACAAGCTACGCGGCCGGAAGGCCAAGCTGATCCCTTGGCTGCAGGACTTCTCTCTGGGCCACACGTACTCCCTGTCCGACGTTGCAGATCAGATCCAGGCAGCGCGGCTCGAGCACTCGAAAGGCTTCATGCTCTGGAACGCGGCCGGCGTCTACACCGAGGAGGCCCTCGCTACACCGCCGTTCAAGTAGCGGCTGCAACACCTCTATTCAGCTATACAGAGCGGCCGGACGCTGAGGTATCTTCAGCGGGATGGCCACCACCAGAGCAATCGAGTTGCGGACCGGGATTCCGGGACCCCGCTCCAAGGAGATTCTCGAGCGGAAGGAGCGCGTGGTGGCCGGCCCGCTCTCCATCTTCCTCCCGGTCGTCATCGAGCACGGCACCGGCGCGACGCTCACGGACGTCGACGGCAACACGTTCATCGACTTCACCGGCGGCGTGGGCTGCCTGAACGTCGGCCACGCGCACCCGCGCGTCACGGAGGCCGTGCAGGAACAGGCGGCGAAGTTCCTCCATACCGACTTCACGATCGTCCCGTACGAGGTCTACATCAGGCTGGCCGAGCGCCTCGTCGCGTCGGCGCCGATCTCCGGCCCGGCAAAGGCCGCCTTCTTCAACGCGGGCACGGAGGCGATCGAGAACGCGGTCAAGTTCGCGCGGTCGTACACGAAGCGGCCGGCGGTGATCGCCTTCGAGGGAGGGTTCCACGGGCGCACGCTCCTGTCCCTCACGCTCACGTCGAAGACGCATCCGTACAAGGCAGGGTTCGGACCGTTCGCACCTGAGGTCTACCGGCTGCCGTTCGCGCAGGACTACCGCGGCCCGAGCGCGGGCGAGGCGCTTGCAGCGCTCGAGCGGGCGCTCGTGACGACCGTCGCCGCGGAAAACGTCGCGGCGATCGTGATCGAGCCGGTCCAGGGAGAAGGCGGATTCGTCGTCGCGCCTGAGGAATTCCTGGCAGGCGTTCGCCGCATCTGCGACGACAACGGCATCGTGCTGGTGGTCGACGAGGTGCAGACCGGCTTCGGACGCACGGGAAAGATGTGGGGCATCGAGCACTACGACGTCGAGCCCGACCTGATGACGGTCGCCAAGTCGATTGCGGGCGGGCTCCCGCTCTCCGGCGTGATCGGCCGAGCGGAGATCATGGACGCGCCGGGGGATTCGGCAATCGGGGGAACGTACGTCGGCAATCCGATCGCGCAGGCCGCAGCGCTTGCGGTCCTGGACATCTTGGAGGAAGAGGGACTGGTCGAGCGCGCCGGACAGATCGGCGAGGTGATCCGCGATCGCATGCAGGCCTGGCAGCAGCGCTGGGATGCGGTGGGCGACGTGCGCGGGCTCGGCGCGATGCTCGCGATCGAGCTCGTCCACGACCGCGGCACGAAGGACCCGGCCCCTGAGCTGGCCTCGGCCGTGGTCGAGGCGGCTGCCGAGCGCGGCTTGCTCCTCCTCAAGTCCGGGATCTACTCGAACTGCATTCGCGTGCTCGTCCCGCTCGTCATCTCGGAGGCCGAGCTCGACGAGGCGCTGGGGGTCTGGGAAGAAGCCCTCGGCACGACCCTGAGCTAGAGCACGGGGGTTCACGGTTCGGCCGCCGGCGCCGATACAGGCCCCGTGGCCGGATATCTCATCGCCGTGGTCGCCTTTGCGCTGGCCTTTGTCCTGGGGGCCACCGGCGCCGGCCGCTCGCGCATGGTGTTCGGCGCCGGCGCGGTGCTCGCGGTCGGCTGGTTCGCGGCGCTGGCGGTGGGCCAGCCCCAGAACGACGGCGGGCGCGCCATCCTCCCGCTCTGGCTCGTCGCCGGTCTCGCAGGGCTGCTCTACGTGATCTGGTGCGGAGGTTTGTGGCTCGGGCTTCGCCTCCGGAAGGCCAGAGCCCAGTAGAAGGCGCATACCGCACGGTTCGCACGGGTAGCTTTGGGCCGTGGTTGGAGAGACGATTGCCGGACGGTACGAGCTCGAGGAGGTCGTCGGCCACGGCGGAATGTCGAGCGTCTACAAGGCGCACGACTCGCTCCTCGAACGCCACGTCGTTCTGAAATTCCTCCACCGGGAGTACAACGCGGATGACGAATTCGTCGAGCGCTTCAAGCGAGAGGCGCGGTCGGTCGCTCAGCTCCAGCATCCGAACATCGTCACCGTCATCGACCGTGGCGAGGAGGACGGCCGCCAGTACATCGTGTTCGAGTACATCGAGGGCGAGAACCTGAAGGAGCTCGTCGTTCGCAAGGGACGCCTCGACGTTCGCGAGGCGCTGGAGGTCGCGATCGAGATCGCCCGGGCCTTGGCGTTCGCGCATGACGCCGGGCTCGTGCACCGCGACGTCAAGCCGCAGAACGTGCTGCTGAACGGGGACGGCCGCGCGAAGGTGACGGACTTCGGCATCGCGCGCTCGGTCGACGTCGAGTCGGGCATGACGGAGACCGGCACCGTCCTCGGAACCTCGAACTACATCGCACCCGAACAGGCGAGCGGCGAACCGGTGGATGCCCAGACCGACGTCTACTCGCTAGGCGTCGTTCTCTACGAGCTGCTCGCCGGCGACGTGCCGTTCTCCGGCGAGAGCTTCCTCGCGGTGGCGATGAAGCACGTGCACGAGCCGCCTCCGAATCTTCTCGACGTTCGCTCCGACGTCCCGCTCCGAGTTGCAGCGGCGGTCGACCGCGCGCTCGAGAAGGACTCGGAACGGCGCTTCCCTTCGATGGCTGCGTTCGCCGCCGAGCTCGAGTCCTGCCTCGCCGAGTTGGGCCGTGACGACACGGGTGAGGGCGACATGACCGCCGTCGTTCCCGCGTTGCAGCGTCGGCACCGGAAGCAGGTCTCCGCCTGGCCGGTCCTGCTCGGCCTGGCAGGCTTGCTCGGGATCGCAGCGATCGTCACCGGCTTCCTCACGCTCGGCGGCGACAAGGGCGGAAGCGCCGTCGGCGTGCCGATCGCGGTGAGCGGCGTGCAGGCATACGACCCCTTCGGCTCCGGCTCCCGCGGCGAACACGACGCGGACGCGCCAAAGGCGACGGATCGCAATCTCGCCACGTACTGGCCGACCGAGACGTACAACAGCTTCCAGAAGGAGGGCGTAGGCCTCGTCCTCGATGCCGGCGCCCTCGTCCACCTGTCGCAGGTAAGAGTCCAGACCGACACGCCTGGCTTCATGGCGGAGATCCGCGCCACGAACACGCTCGGAGCAACACCGCAGAAGGTCTCGGAGTCCCGCGCGGTCGGGGCGACGACGACGTTCGAGATCGACGACGGAGCGCCGATGCAGTTCTACGTCGTCTGGATCACCAAACTGCCGCCCGGCCGAAGCTCGGCGCACATCAACGAGGTGCGCGCCTTCGGCCGCTGATCAGTACTCGAGCCGGGAGCGGCGTTCGTGCCGCTCTACGGCAAGGTCGATCAGCCGTTGCAGGAGCTCGCCGTAGGGGATTCCGGACGCGTCGAATAGCTTTGCGTACACGCTGGTTGCGGTAAAGCCCGGAATCGTGTTGAGCTCGTTCACGACCACGCGATCGCCGTCGACTACGAAGCAGTCCGCGCGCGCCATCCCCTCGCACTCGGTGACGCGGAACGCCTCGACCGCGACTCGCTGCACCTGCTCGATCACGTCCTCCGGCAGGTCGGGCGGGATCACGAGCTTCATCCCGCCTTCGTCGTACTTCGATTCGAAGTCGTACCACTCGTGTCCGAGCGGCACGATCTGCCCAGGCAGCGACGCGATCGGATCGCGGTTGCCGAGGACGCCCACCTCGACCTCCATCCCGTCCATGAACTGCTCGATGAGAATCTTGTCGTCGTGCCGAAAGGCCAGCAGGACCGCCTCCTCGAGTTCGTTCTCGTCGTGAGCCTTGGTGATCCCGACCGACGAGCCGAGTCGAGCCGGCTTGACGAAGCAGGGAAAGCCGAACGGGTTCTCGACTGCATCCCCCTCCCGCAACGCGACGTGCTTCGCGACCGGGATGCTGCTGTCCCGCAACACCTTCTTGAAGAGATCCTTGTCCATGCACAGCGCCGAGGCCGCAACGCCGGCGCCGACGTAGGCGACGTCCGCCAGCTCGAGCAGGCCCTGCACCGTACCGTCCTCCCCGAAGGGCCCGTGCAGGATCGGCAGCACGACGTCGACCGCGCCGAGCGTCGCCGGCGCGTTGGCGGCGGGAACGGGCAGGGACTCCGCGACCGAACCGTCGCCGGTACCGAGCTCCCAGCGGCCGTCCCGGCCGATAGCGACCGTCACCACGTCAAAGCGCTCCGGGTCGAGCGACTCCAGCACGGAACGGGCCGACGCCAGCGAGATGTCGTGCTCGGACGAGCGCCCGCCGGCGAGCACGGCGACCCGCAGGCGGTTCAGTGTCCCTCCCGGTGATGTTGTCGACGGGGACTCTGGCGCCGCGTGATCGCGGGCCAGGGGCCGACGGACATTGCCGGGAGGGACACTATGGCGTTGTGGTGGTTCCGGTGAACTTGCCGACCGCGATGGTCACGGTGGAGCCCGCCGGCGCCTCGGTCCCGCCCGGTGGATCCTGGGTCTGGACGATCCCTTCCTGGTTCGGGTCAGTGACCGGCTGCGACACGATTCGAACGCGGAAGCCCGACGCGCGGAGCTGCGTCTGCGCGTCGCTCTGCGTCCGGCTCGTCACGTCGGGGACGGTCGAGGTCGTCGGCCCCTTCGACACCCGCAGGGTGATCGTCGTGCCCGGGTTCTGGAAGGTGCCGGCGTCGGGACTCTGGTCGACGACCGTTCCCTTCGGCTCGTTGGAGTCGACGTCCGCGCCCCGAGCGACGGCGAAGCCCTGCGCCTGCAGCGTCGAGCTCGCCGTCTCGAAGCTCGAGCCGATCACGTTCGGCACCGCCACCGGCCGTGGGCCCTTCGAGACGCGAATCGTCACCTGCGAGCCCTCGTCCGCCGTCGCGCCTGCGGTCGGTCTCTGCGAGACGACCTGGCCGTCCGGCTTGTCCGACTCGACCCTTTGGACTCTGCCCTTGAGCTTCGCTTCCTGGAGATCGGCGAGCGCCCTGTCCAAGGTCTCGCCGACGACGCTCGGCACAGTCACCTTCGGAGGTCCGGTGGAGACGTAGATCGTCACGAAGTTACCTTTCTGCGTCCGCTCCCCCGGCTGCGGGCTCTGGCGGAAGACGAAGGTCTCGTCCTTGTCCTTGTTGGGTTGCCGGACCACCTGCGGCTTGAGCCCGATGGCATTGATCTTCTCGACGGCCTGGATCTCGCGAAGATCGAGATAGTTCTCGACGGCCACGGTCTTCGAGCCGCTGAGCTGCTGCTGCACCTGGTCGTAGAGAAAGTAACCGCCGACGACGGCCGCCACAACGAACAGGAGCGCCACGAACCAGGGCCAGATCGCGCGTCGCGGCGGCTCGTCGTAGTCGTAGTACGCCGCTGGGGGCGCGTAGGGCACTGGTGGCCGCGGGCGGACCTCCGTGACCGCAGTCGAGGGCGGACGGGAGATGATCGCCGTCGCCGCCTCCTCCGTCGCAGGCGAGATCGCGACGCCGCGGCTAACGCGGCGCAGGTCGGCCTCCATCTCCTCGGCGCTGTGATAGCGCTCTGACGGATCCTTCGCGAGCGCGCGCATCACGACCATGTCGAGCTCGCGCGGGACCTCGGCGCGCTTGGCCGACGGCGGCTCGGGCACAGTCGAGAGATGCTTCATCGCAATCTCGACCGGCGTGTCGCCGCTGAACGGCACGACCCCGGTCAGCAGTTCGTACAGCACCACGCCCACCGAGTAGAGATCCGAGGTCTGGTCGACCGGTGCGCCGCGCGCCTGCTCCGGCGAGAGGTACTGCGCGGTGCCGATGATCGACCCGGCCTCGGTCATCTGGCTGGTACCCGCGCGCGCGATGCCGAAGTCCGTCACCTTCAAGCGTCCTTCGCCGTCGACGAGCACGTTGTGCGGCTTGATGTCACGGTGGACGATTCCGTGGCGGTGCGCAAAGCGGAGCGCGGCGAGGATCTGACGCGCGTAGTCGACGGCGAGATGGATCGGTGCCGGACCGCGCGCGATGATCAGCTCCTTCAGCGTCCTGCCGTCGAGGTACTCCATCGCGATGTAGTACGTCCCCTCCGCCTCGCCCCGGTCGTAGATGGAGACGATGTTCGGATGCGAGAGGCTCGCTGCGTTCTTCGCCTCCCGGCGGAAACGCTCGACGAACTGCTCGTCACCCGCGTGACGGTCGTTGAGAATCTTGATTGCAACCCGGCGTCCGAGCACCTCGTCCTCGGCGAGGTAGACGTTCGCCATCCCACCGGTTCCGAGCTTGCGGATGATCCGGTAGCGCCCGTCGAAGAGCGTGTTGATGAGGGTGTCCGAGACTGCCATGAGCGGAAATTGCGCCTATCCAGGGTAGGGGTTCGCCCCTACCGCAGTAGCGCCTCCATCACTTGTTTCGCGATGGGCGCAGCGACCGTGCCGCCGAAGCCGCCCAGCTGGTTCTCGACGAAGACCGCGATCGCGATCCTCGGAGCCTCGGCGGGTGCGAAGGCCACGAACGAGGTCGTGTGGACGTTCCTGCGCCCGGTCTCCGCCGTGCCGGTCTTGCCGGCAACGCGAATGCCCGGGATCTGAGCGGCCGTTCCTGTTCCACCCCTGACCGCGAGCTCCATCATCTGCGTCAACTCATCGGCGGTCTGCCGCTTGATCGGTCTGCCGATCTGCTGAGGCTTCAGGTGTGTGATCGTCTTGCCCCCAGGCGAGACGATGCGCTCGATCAGCGTCGGGCGCATGAGCGCGCCGTGGTTTGCGACCGCGGCCGCGACCATCGCCATCTGCAGCGGCGTCACCTGCAGACGCTCCTGCCCGAACGCAAGCCGACCGGGATCGACCTGGAACTGCGGCTGCTTCGGAATGAAGAGCCGGCCCCTGCTGTAGAGACCGCTCTCGACCCGCTCGTTCTCCGGCGTCTCGAGTGGCGGCAGCGAGTAGAAGCCGAAGCGATCCGCATACCTGAGGATCGTTCCCGCGCCGAGCTGCTTGCCGATGTTGCAGAAGACGGAGTTGATCGAATGCTGGAAGCCGAAGGCGAAGTCCACATTGCCGAAGGTCTCAGGCGCCTCCGGGTTCCCGGCGTTTCGGACCTGCTTGCCGTACTCGATGCAGTAGCCGGGATCGTGGAACGGGGAATCCGGTGTGAAGCGGCCCGTGTCGAGCGCCGCCGCGGCCGTGACGATCTTGAAGGTCGACCCGGGCTGGTACTTACCGGCAGTGGCTCGGTTCAGCAGCGGGGCGCCGCACGACGCGTTCGTGCGCGTGGCCTGCGCGAAGTCCTTCTCGATCAGGTTCGGGTTGTAGCTCGGACTGGTGGCCATGGCGAGAATGCGGCCGGTCGCGGGCTCGAGCGCGACCACCGCGCCGCACTTCCCCTGCAGGAGGCGGCGTGCGAGCGCCTGCGGGCCCGGCCGGATGGTCAGGACGATGTCGTTGCCCGTGACCGTCGTGCCCCGCAGCCGGTCCAGTGCCGAGCGGAAGACCGTGTCCAGGTTCGCGTTCGATCCCGTCAGATAGTCGTTGTAGGAGCGTTCGAGCCCGGCCTGGCTGCGCGTCTGCGTCGAATAGCCGACGACATCCGAGAACAGCGGGCCGCTCGGGTAACGCCGGAAATACAGCGTGCGACCGCCGACGCGTTTCGCGACGTTCGTCGCCAGCAACGTGCGGCTGTCGGAGGCGTAGATCTTCCCGCGCTTGATCGTGAACTGCGCAACCAGGCGAATGTCGTTGTCCTGCCGCTCCGCGAGGCTCGCGTTGGCCCAGGTCTGCCAGTACGTCGTGCCGACAATGAGCGCGGAGAGGAGCACGAGCGCGGCGACTCCCATGTGCGAAACCTGTTTGTTCATAGGTCCGCTCCCGTTCGAATCGTGCTCGCCAGCCGCGAAACGCCCGTCTCGGAAGGACGCAGGGAGTGCTCGTAGCCGGAGGCTACGGGCACGACTGAGGACGCCCCGAGACGGAGCGTTGCAGCGCCCTGGCGAGTGCGAGGCGGGCGGGAGCGGGCCGCCATTACCGAAGCATCTCCCGGTTCGCACGGTTCGAGACGAGCAGCAGCCCGGCTAAGAGCAGGAAGTTCGCGACCACGCTCGAGCCGCCGTAGGAGACGAACGGCAGGGTGATGCCGGTCAGCGGGATCAAGCGCAGGATCCCGCCGACGATGATGAACGTCTGCAGCGCGAAGCCGAACGTCAGCCCGGCGGCGGCGAGCTTCGAGAAGCCGTCCTGGGCGAACAGCGAGATGCGCATCCCTCGCAGCACGAAGATCATGTACACGAGCAGCAGCGCCGACACTCCGATCAGGCCGAGCTCCTGGGCGAGTGCGGAGTAGATGAAGTCCGTGTTGAGGTCGGGGATGATCTGTTTGCCGTCGACGTTCTGGAACGTCCCCCTGCCAAGCCCGGTGCCCGCGTACTCACCGTTTCCGATCGAGTACAGGGACTTCACGAGCTGGAAGCTCTGGCAGTTCTGGCGTAGCTCGAGTTGGTTTGAGAGCGGACAGAAGACCTTCTGGTCACTCCAGGGGTGGAGCCAGATCGTCACGCGGTCCTGAACGTGCGGCGTGATGCGCCAGACGCCGATCGCGCCCACCAGGAACAGCCCGAGCCCGGCCCCGACATACGCGATCCGCGCCGTCGCGATGTAGAGCATGGCGAGGAAGATCCCGAAGTAGAGGAGCCCGCCGCCGAGATCGTGCGTCTGCAGCAGCACGAGCATCGCCAGCACCCAGACGAGCAGCAACGGCCCCCAGTCCTTCGGTCGCCCCTGGGCGAGGACCTCGCGCTTCTCGCGCATGTAGCCCGCGAGGAAGACGATCAGCATGATCTTCGCCAGCTCGCCGGGCTGGAAGCGAAGCGAGCCGATGTGCACCCAGAGGCGCGCGCCGTTCACCGTGAGTCCGAACACGGGCAGGATCGGGAGCAGCAGGAGCACGATCGCCGTGATCCCGAAGAGATACTTGTACGACTCGATGCGGCGGTAGTCGTGGCGTAACAAGAAGAGGGTCGCGGCGAAGAGCACGAGCGCGACCACGATCCAGCCGGCCTGCTTGAACGCGTCGTCGGGGTTGAGCCGGTAGATCTCGGTCAGCCCCACCGCGGTCAGCAGGCCGACGATCGGCAGCAGGTACGGATCGGCGAATGGAACGGTGTAGCGGATGACGAGGTGCGCCGCGACGTAAAGCCCGAAGAAGACGCCGGCATAGGTAAGCGAGGCCGTCGAGATGACGTCCTGCCTGGCGATGTAGACCGAGGCGAACCCGATCGCCGTCAGGATCCCGACGACGATCAGGAACGCGAGCTCGCGGTTCCTCAAGCTCAGAGTCAGCGCACGAACCTCAGGTACAGGACGAGCGCAATCGCCGCGACGATCAGCAGCAGGGCGAGCCACGCTGCAATGCGGCGGCGCAGATGGCGTCGCCGTGCTGCACGTTCCTTGCGCTCCTTCTCCGCGAGCTCACGCTGGATCTCTTCCGCCGGGATCACGCCTGTGTCCACGGCCGTCACGGCGTCCGCCTCGGTGAGCGTGTCCTCGTCGGTCGGATCCGCACGCGCGGGAAGAGCTTGCTCGCGAGTGTCGTCCACGGTCGCCTCGTCCGCGATCTCGAAGGCGACGACCGTGATGTTGTCCTCGCCGCCGCCCTTGTTTGCAGCAGTGACCAATGCGCGCAGTGCCTTGTCCATGCTCCCTCGGTTGCGCTCCACGAGGTCGAGAATGGTCTCGTTCGAGACCATCGTCGTCAGACCGTCGGAGCAGAGCAGGAAGACGTCGCCGGTCTGCGCAGCGATCGTGAAGGTGTCGACGTCCACGTCGGGGTCGGTGCCAAGGGCGCGCGTGATCACCGATCGCTGCGGGTGAGTCTCGGCTTCCTCCAGTGAGAGCTTGCCGCTTCGCATCAGCTCACCCACGAGCGAGTGGTCCTCAGTGAGCTGCTCCATCGCTCCGTCCCGGATCAGATACGCACGCGAGTCACCAACGTGACCAAACGAGACCTGCCCATTCTCGACGAGGGCGACGGTGATCGTCGTGCCCATGCCCGACGCGTTCGGATCGGCGTTCGAACGGGCGTACACGCGCCGGTTCGCTTCCTGGATCACCGTGACGAGCTGCTGTACCCCGCCCCGGCCGGCGCCGCTCTCCTTCAAAGCCGCCGCAGCGAGACGCGAGGCGACTTCGCCCGCCTGCGCGCCGCCCATGCCGTCCGCGACCGCAAAGAGCGGCGGCTCGATGACGTAAGCATCCTCGTTGCGACGGCGTTTGCGCCCGGGATCGGAGATCCCGCCGATATGCCGGAACGTGGTCAGGACTCGTACCTCAGATCCGTCTCGCCGACTCGCACGACGTCACCCTGCGTGAGCCGACGCGGATGCTCGAGCCGGGCGCCGTTCAGGAACGTACCGTTCGTCGAGCCGAGATCCTGGACCCAGACGCCGTCCTGCCGTGGCTCGAAGCGCGCATGCCGCGCGGACGCGTATTCGTCCGTCGAGATGGCGATGTCGTTCTGCCTGCCGCGGCCGATCGTGATTTGCACCGAGTCGAGCTGGAAGTCCTCGCCTTCGTCGAGGTCCGCGCTCTTGACGACGACGAGCCGTCCCGTGCGCGGCCCAGGACGCGAGGCACGCACTCCGGCAGGCCCGGCGGGTGCCAGGATGAAGCTCTCCTGCGGCAGACGCAGGTCGCGGCTCGCAGTGCGCACGATCCGCCAGATGAAGAGGTAGAGCAGGACGAGGAACGCGATCTTGAGGACGAGCAGGACCTCGTCCACGGCCGTTGAGTCGTAGATCATTCTGTCTCCCGCGAGAACACGACGTCGGTCGCGCCGATCGTGACCGTGTCGCCGTCGCGGAGCTTCGCCCGCTTCACTCGCTTGCCATTGACCTCCATCCCGTTGGTCGAGCCGAGATCCACCATCCAGTAGGACGCGCCCTCCTGACGCAGCTCGGCGTGACGGCGGGACACGTTCGTATCTGACAGCTGGATGTCGCAGTCTCTCGAGCGCCCGAGCACGACACGACGCTGCTTCACCTCATGCTGCACTCCCTCTACCGTGAGCGTCACGAGCTCCTGCTGCATCCCGAGCTCCTCGGGGGCTACGGCCTGCGTCGGCTGCGGCGTCTTTGGCTTGTAGATCATGGTCGCGCCCGGCTCGACGTCGCCCGAGGGCTCGTCCTCGGCTTCGCGTCGGCGGTCCGGCTGGACCATCCGCGTCGCGATGCCGAACTCGCCGACGTCGAGGTCGTCGTCCGTCTCGAGCTGGACGCGCGGGGACGAGAGCAGGGCGTAGCTCTCACGGCGCGCATGCTCGGACAGGTACTCCTGGAGCTCGCCGCGCAGATTCTCCTCGTACGTCTCGAACTGCTCCCGGTCGGCCGGCGAGAGGTAGACCGTGTACTCGTTCGGGACGTAGACCCGCGAGACGGAGACCGTACGGTGGTCGTCCATCTCCTTGGCCAACTTTCGAGCCAGCTCGACGGGCTGCACGTTCGTCCGGAACGCGCGGCCGAAGATGCCCTCGAAAAGGGACTCGATCTTATGCTCTAGAGCGCGGAGGACCATGGCCGGGAATACCCGGCGATCGATGCTAACGGACGACTACCGCGACACAGGTTGCCCACACGGCCACCACAAGCGGGGCAGCGGCGAATCCGGGAGCCAGGAGGAGCGACCCGGCGAGGAAGGCGGCCCCGAGCGCAGCGACCGCCCAGGGCCCGCGCGCCCGGGCCACGGGGAGCACGACCGCGACCGTGGCGAGGACGAGCGTCTCGACGGCAAGCGCCGGCCGTGAGAGGAGGGCGCTCCAGAGCGCCCCGGCCACGTCGAACGGGTCGCCCGCGGCGGCCAGACCGAGCTCGGGCGGAGGCAAGGCGCCCTCGAACGGAAGGGAGACGCCACGGATGCCGGCGACCAGTCCGGCGGCAAGCACCGCCGCGGCGACCTGGACCCCTCGCCGGACCGACGAGCGCAGGCCGAGCGCGGCGAGGGGTAAGAGGCCGAGCCCGGCGATCGGCGCGAGCAACGGACCGAGGCAGAAGAGCAGGCCGCTGCCCGGCTCCCGCCAGGAAAGCGCGAGCAGCGCGATCGCAAGGATCCCGTAGAGGATGGCGGCGCCGAGCGCGAGATTTCCCAGCGGCAAGATCGGCACGGCAAGGGTGAAGGCAAGGCCGACGCGGGCCCGCGCAGCGGTCAACCCCGCCGCCAGCAGCGCGAGACCGACCGCCCACCCCGAGGGATAGAACGGGATCGCCCACGCAGCCCAGCCGGCCACGAGCGCCGCGAGGAGCGCCGGGATGAGACGTGGCACTGTCACCGGGAGCGCGAGCGTCCGCCCCGGCCCACGCGACCGGCGGCGCTTCCTGCCCGCCAGACGTAGCGTCCCGGCCAGCGCTGCCGCGCCCGGACGGCGGCGCGGGTCAAGGTCGAGTGCCCTGTTCACGGCCGCGAGCAGCGGCTTCGGCAGGTCAGGCCGGGCGGACTCGAGCGGCGGCGCGCCGTCCTCGATGGCACGCGCGGTCTCGAGCAGAGAGCTGCGCCAGAACGGGTGTCGCCCCGCCAGCGCCTCCCAGAGCATCACCCCGACCCCCCAGACGTCCGCTGCCGTGGTGGTCGGCCCGCCCCCGAGCCGCTCCGGCGCGATGTACGCGAGCGTCCCGGGGACGTCGCCCTGCGCGGTCAGGGTCTCGGCTTCGCGCATCTTGGCGAGCCCGAAGTCGAGGACGCGAGCGGAGACACCCTTGCCCTCCGCGAGCAGGACATTGGACGGCTTTACGTCGCGGTGCACGATGCCCCGCTCGTGGGCGTGCGCGAGCGCCTCCAGCACCTGGGCCGCCGCCTCGATCGTCGAGCGATCGTCGAGCTCGCCGCTCCTCAGCGCCTCCCGAAAAGTGCGGCCGGGCACGTACTCATAGGCGATGTAGACGTGCTGCGAGTCGCGGCCAAAACCGTAGGCGCGCTGGCAGGCCGGATGTCTCAGACGGGCCGCCGCCTCCGCCTCTCGTTCTGCGCGGGACGCGGCTTTCCCCTCGCGCGGGATGATCTTGAGAGCCACGTCGAGGCCGTTTCGTTCGTCGCGAGCGAGCCAGACAGACCCCGAACCGCCACTTCCGAGCGGTCTGAGGGGCCGGTAGCGCCCTAGTACGAGGTCGCTCTGCTGGAGGGCTGCGGCGGCGTTTGGCACGGGGTTTCCTCGTTGGCGAGGGCGGTTGCAAGTCCTGCACCCGCCTCCCTACGGGGTAGAGTGGACGCCGCTTCGGCTGGGACGGGCCCCCCGCTGCAATTCGGATGACCGAACGCGACACAGACATCGAGTTCGACTTCTTCGACGAACCTGAAACCGAGGAGGCGACGGAGCGCGTGCGGACGCCGCGGCGACCGCCGCCGGGCGGCCCTCGGCGTCCGGTCCGGCCTCCGGCCGGCCTGATCCCGATGCTGCGCCTGGCGGGCCTCATCGCGTTCCTCATCCTGGCCGCCGTCCTCCTCGTCGTCCTGGCCCGAGGTTGCGCCTCGAGCAGCAAGCACGACCGCTACCAGAACTACATCCAGGACGTCCGGGGCATCGCCGGCCGCTCCGAGCAGGTTGGTAAGCAGCTCAACCAGACGCTCACGGCGACCGGCATCAAGCAGAGCGAGCTCGAGAGCAAGATCCGAGGGCTCGCGGCCCAGGAGCAGCAGGAGGTTGCACAGGCTCGCCGGATCGACGTCCCGGGCCCGCTCCGCGTCGAGCACGACCACATGATCGAGGCGCTGCAGCTACGGGCCAGCGGCCTCAGCCGGCTCGCCGATGCATTCCGGCAGACGGCGACGGCGAAGGCGGCGTCCGCAAGCACCTCAGGCCGGCTGATCGCCGACCAGGCACGGCTGCTCGTCGCCAGTGACGTGAACTGGGACTTCTACTTCAGGGAGCCGACTCAGCGAGAGCTGGAGAACCAGGGCATCCGCGACATCGGCGGTGTGCCCGACTCGGACATCATCTCGAACCCCGATCTCGCGAGCACCGCTGCAATGACGGACATCTGGCGCCGCATCCACGGCGCGGCGACCGGCGGAACGCCCGGGGGCAACCACGGCAGCGCGCTCGTGTCCGTCACGGCGCTCCCCGACAACAAGCGGCTGGTGCCGGGCGCGGCGGCGAGCGACAACGAGATCACGGCTTCGACCGACCTGGCGTTCCAGATCGTGGTCGAGGACTCTGGTGACTTCCAGGAGTTCAACGTCGGCGTCACGCTCACGATCCAGAAGTCACCGCGGCCGATCGTGCTGAAGAGGAAGATCGACGTCATCAACGCGGGCGAGACGAAGACGGTGACTTTCACCGACATCAACCTCAATGGGCTCTTCGGCCTGCCCACGACGCTCAAGGTCGACGTCGCGCCGGTTCCCGGCGAGAAGACGACGTCGAACAACTCGGCCGAGTACAGGGTCATCTTCTCGCTCGGCGGATGACGCTCTCGACCGCGGAGTGGATCGCGATCGGGGCCGGCGTGGCCGCAGCGGTCTCGCTCCTCGTAGCGGCGCTGGCCTGGTGGAAGCTGCGCGCGGTCCGGGCGGCGCAACAGGTGTTGCTCGGCGGCGGCAAGGAGGACCTCGTCGACTTCGCCGTCTCGCTCCAGGGTCGCATCGACGATCTGCACCGCGCCGTCGACGAGATCGCCGGCGGCCTCTCCCGGGTGGATCGGCGCGTCGACACCGCTGTCTCCAAGACGTCGCTCGTGCGCTACGACGCCTACGAGGGCGCGGGCGGGCAGCAGTCGGCCTCGATTGCGCTGCTCGACGCTGGCCGCAGCGGCGTCGTCGTGAGCGCCATTCAGGGCCGCGACTACGCCCGGATCTACATCAAGGAGCTTGATCGCGGCCGGCCCTCGGTGGCCCTCTCTCCGGAAGAGGAAGAGGCCGTCGAGCGGGCGATGGCGGGCTGACCGGGCGTCAGCTGGAGCCCACTCAGCTACATTTCGGGCCAGATGCAGCAAGTTCTCGTTTTGAACGCGAGTTATGAGCCGCTCAATGTCACCAGCGTGCGGCGTGCCCACGTGCTCGTGTTCAAGGGAAAGGCGGAGGTGATCGAAGAACTCGACCAGCCCCTCCACTCCGCGACGGACACCTATCCCTGGCCACACGTGATCCGTTTGATCACCTACGTGCGCGTTCCGCGAGCAGTCCAGCGGAAGATCTCACGGCGTGCACTCTTCGCCCGCGACGGCTGGCGCTGCGTCTACTGCGGCACGACGGCGGGACGCCTGACGCTCGACCACGTCATTCCGAGATCGCGCGGCGGAGAGTCGAGCTGGGAGAACGTGGTCACCGCCTGCGCGCCGTGCAACCACCAGAAGGGCAACCGGACGCTGGAAGAAGCCCGGATGGAGCTGATTCACCCACCCAGGGTCCCTGCACCGGTTCTGTTCATCCGGTTGGCCGCGCCGAGGATCCCGCACGGTTGGCAGCCGTACCTCGCGCATTTCGGCGGCGGTACGGCGACGAGCACCGCCTAGAGGCCTCTAGTCCCGCTCGACCGGGAGCCCGAGCTGCTCCCACTCACTCCACGAGCCGGGATAGAGCTTGCCGTCGAGGCCGGCGAGGTGAAGGCGGTGCAGGACGACGGACGCGGTCACGCCCGAGCCGCAGTACGCGACGATCTCGCCGCCCGGCAGGTCCGGCAGCGGCTCGTTCCAGGGAGAGTTGACCGCACCGGGGATTCGTCCTGGAACCTGGTCGACCGGATTCGGCTCGCCGCGCCACCGGGCGGGCAAGCGGGCGTCGACGACGACCAGCTCGGCGCGGCGGCGCTCCAGCTCGTCGGCCTCGATCGTGTCGTCGGCCCGCGGGCGCGGCGTGAACTCCACCGGCTGCGCCGTCCCCTCGCCGTGCTCGAGCGGCCCGTGCCATGCGGCGAGCTCGACCACGCCGCAGGCATCGTGGCCGAAGTGGCGCAGGAGCCACCAGAGGCGCTCCGCGCCGCCCATGCTCCCGTAGGCAATCACGAAGACTCCCGGCCCGATTCCTGCGCGGCCTGCCGCTGCCGCGAAGTCCTCCGCGCTCGGCAGAGGGTGTCGCCCACGCAGGCCCGGCGGGCCGGACAGGTCGCGGTCGACGTCGAGGAAGGTCGCGCCGGGAATGTGCCCCTCGAGGTAGAGCTCGCGTCCACGCTCGGGTTGTCCGAGCTCCCAGCGGCAGTCGACGAACTGGTACTGCATCACTTACGCCTCGCGATTGCCAGGAAGTGCGCGCTAGCACCGATGATCGCCGGCTCCTGCTCGACCGCCCGCGCAACACGCACGATGTTGTCGAGGATGCGCTCGTCATCGAGCGACTCGGCGCGGACCCAACCCGGCCCTTCGACGCCGAAGAAGCCTTCGACCTCGAAACCGGCGCCTTCCACTTCCGCCTGCAGCTCTTCGGGGCGATGGAAGTACGCGTTCGTGAAGAGCGCGTGATTGCCTCGAGGCAGATGCTTGCCGTCCGCGAGGTCGCGCTGAACGAGCGCCCAGCCCTCGTCGTCGAGTAGATCCCTGAGCAGACCGTCGAGGAGTGACGCGAAGCGTGAGATCCCGGCCGCGGCCAACAGCCCGCCGGGGCGGAGCACTCGCCGTGCCTCGCCGAGTGCAGCCAACCGCTCCTCTCGCTCAAGCAGGTGGTAGAGCGGGCCGAGCAGGAGCACGACGTCGTACGAGCCGTCCGGCTCGCCAAGCTCGCGCGCGTCGCCTGCGACGGCCTCGAAGCGTCCGTTCGCCAGCTCGAGGGCCTGCTGAACGTGGAGCGGCGTCGCGTCGACCAACCGCACTTGGTGTCCCGCCTCCGCCAGCCACGCCGCGTAGGCGCCGGGGCCACCGCCGACATCGAGCACCTTTGCCGGCGCGGGAGGAAGGTAGCGGGAGAGGAGCTCCTGCGTACGAACAAACTCGAGGCGCGAGTAACCCTGCGCGAGCCGGTCGCGCTCGAGGCCGATCTCGTAGTAGGCGCGGATCTCGTCGTCCACGATGTGTCCGAGGCTAGCGCTTGATGTCGTCCGAAAGGTCGACTAGTCTCGGTCGCCTCATGGCACGCGCCGTCACGAGCACCATTCTCTTTTCGCTCGTCGTGCGCGTCCTTACGCGCTAGCCGGCGTTTCGTTCCTCCGCCGACGCCGGCTAGGTCGCAACAGCAGGCGGGAATCCACACTCAAGGAAGGGTGCACACCGTGCAGCGGTCGTTCGACAATCTGCGTCGCGAACGCGACGCATGCGGAATCGGCTTTCTCGCCGATGCGCGCGGTGGCGCCTCCCGTGAGATCGTGGACGGTCTGCTCGAAGGGCTCGCCCGAATGCGTCACCGCGGCGCGGTCGCGGCCGATCGCCGGACGGGCGACGGCGCGGGCTTGCTCCTGCCGCTGCCACGAGCCCTGATCCCTGCATCGTGGTGCGGCCTCGCGATGGTCTTCCTCCGAGACGGCTCCGCCAAGGACGCCGTGGAGGAGGCGTGCCTCGCCGAAGGCATCGGGCTCGGTGGCTGGCGCGAGGTGCCGACCGAGCCGCAGGCGCTCGGAGAGCAGGCGCGCGCGACGATGCCGCGGATCGAGCAGCTTGTGCTGCTCCAGCCCTACGGCGTCTCGCTCGACGAGGCCGAGGCGCGCGCTTACCGAGCGCGCAAGCGGGCTGAGGCCGCCGGCGGCGGTTACATCGCCTCGCTGTCGTTCCGGACCGTCACGTACAAGGCGCTCTGCGCCGCCGACCAGCTCGCGGCCTTCTACCCGGACCTGCGCGACCCCGAGCTGGCCGTGCCCTTCGGCGTCTTCCACCAGCGCTTCTCGACGAACACCGCACCGTCTTGGGAGCGGGCACAGCCATTCCGTCTGCTCTGTCACAACGGCGAGATCAATTCGATTGACGGGAACGTCGCGTGGATGCGCGCGCGGGGCCACGTGCTCGAGGAGGATGGCTCGGACTCGACGCTTCTGGACAACGCCCTCGAGCTGGTGATGCACGGCGGGCGAGACATCCGCCAGGCGGCGGCGATGCTCATCCCGGAAGCCGTCGACGCCGATCCGGAGCTCGACCCGGACGTTCGCACCTTCTACCGCTACCACTCCACGCTGCTCGAGCCGTGGGACGGCCCGGCCGGGGTCGTCTTCACAGACGGGCGTGTCGTCGGGGCGACTCTCGACCGCAACGGCCTTCGGCCGCTGCGCTACGCCGTCGCCGACGAACGTCTCGTCGCCTGCGCCTCGGAAGCGGGCGCCCTCACCCTCCCCGAGGGTGCTCGCATCCGGCGCGGCCGGCTCGGGCCTGGCCAAATGCTCGTCGTGGACCCCGCCCTCGGGATCGAGGAGAACAAAACCGTCAAGCAGCGGCTGGCCCGGCAGCGGCCATACGCGCGCTGGCTGCGAGCCAGCGTGCGGCAGCTCGACGCGGGTGTGCCGGTGGATCCGCCCACGGAGAGCTTGACCGCGCGCCAGGCCGCGGCCGGCTACACGCGCGAGGATCTCTCCCTCGTCCTCCGTCCGTCGGCGGCCACCGGGCACGAGCCGACGTCCTCCATGGGCGATGACACCGCACTGCCACCGCTCGCCGGTCGAGCCCGCCCGGTCACCTCGTACCTGCGTCAACGGTTTGCCCAGGTGACCAACCCGCCGATCGACCATCTGCGCGAACGCTCCGTCATGTCTCTGCGCACGTTGCTCGGCGCTCGGGCACCGCTGCTCGGGGAGCATCCGCGCTCGGCGGCGCTGCTCGAGCTCGAGAGCTTCTTCCTCTTCCCGTCCGCCGCCGCTGAGCTCGAGCGCCGCGGCGCTCTCCTCGACGCCGGTTTCGACGAAAGCGAGGGACTGCGACACGCTTGCATGCGGCTTGCCGACCAGGCAACAGCGAGCGAGGCCGAGGTGCTCGTCATCGACGACCGCGGTGACCGGATGTCGGTCCCGGCGGTGCTGGCCGTCGGCGCGGTCCACCAGCGTCTCGTCGCCGCCGGCACTCGCACGACCAAGTCGCTTGTCGTCGTGAGCGACGAGCCGCGAGAGGCGCACGACTTCGCCTGCCTGCTCGGCTACGGCGCCGACGCCGTCTGCCCACGGCTCGCGCTCGAGACCGTGGCGTCCCTGGCCGCGGACGACAAGCTCGGCGGCGATCACCCTTCACCGGCGGAAGCCCAGCTGCGCTTCCGCGAGTCGATCGAGGACGGGGTGCTGAAGATCCTCTCGAAGATGGGCATCTCGGAGCTCTCGTCCTATCGCGGCGCGCAGCTCTTCGAGGCCGTCGGCCTGGCCGGCGACGTCGTCGATCTCTGCCTGACGGGCACGCCGAGCCAGATCGCAGGCGTCGGATTCGCGGAGCTGGAGCGCGAGCTCCTCGGCCGCCGATCGGCTTCCACGCAGCTCGAGAATCCCGGCTACGTCAAGTTCCGCAAGGGCGGCGAGCGGCACGCGACGAGCCCTCCTGTCGTCGAGGCCCTGCAGAAGGCCGCGCACGCGCTCCGGCGCGGGGACTACGACCGTTTCGCAGCCCTTGTGAACGAGCGCCCACCGCTCGAGCTCCGTGACCTGCTCGAGTTCCTCCCGGCGGGCCGACCCGTGCACGTGGACGAGGTCGAGCCCGCGGCGACGATCGTGCGCCGTTTCTCGAGCGGGGCGATGTCACACGGGTCTCTCTCTGTCGAGGCCCACGAGACCGTGGCGATCGCGTTCAACCGGCTCGGCGCGCGCTCGAACTCCGGCGAGGGCGGTGAGGATCCCGCCCGTTTCCGTACCGAGCGGAACTCGGGCATCAAGCAGGTCGCGTCCGCGCGCTTCGGCGTCACGCCGGAGTACCTCGCGTACGCCGACGAGCTCCAGATCAAGATCGCGCAGGGATCCAAGCCCGGCGAGGGCGGGCAGCTGCCTGGGCACAAGGTGAGCGACGAGATCGCGCGACTCAGGCACACGCAGCCCGGCATCGAGCTGATCTCACCGCCGCCGCACCACGACATCTATTCGATCGAGGATCTCGCCCAGCTCGTCTTCGATCTCAAGCAGGCGAACCCCGCCGCCGCGATCTCGGTCAAGCTGGTCGCCTCCGCCGGCGTCGGTCTCGTCGCGGCAGGCGTGACGAAGGCACTCGCAGACGTGATCCACATCGCCGGAGCCGACGGAGGCACCGGCGCGAGCCCGCTGTCCTCGATCAAGCACGCGGGGGCGCCGTGGGAGCTCGGCCTCGCCGAGACGCAACGCACGCTCGTCGAGAGCGGCCTGCGCGGGCGTGTCCGGCTCCGCGCCGACGGCGGCTTGAAGACCGGGCGCGACGTGGTCGTGGCGGCGATGCTGGGTGCCGACGAGGTGTCGTTCGGGACGGCTCTGCTGATCGCGGAGGGCTGCCTGATGGTGCGGTCGTGCCACCTCGACACCTGCCCGGTCGGGATTGCGACGCAGCGACCCGAGCTCCGATCGAAGTTCACGGCGACGCCCGAGACCGTGGAGAGCTACTTGCTCCTGGTTGCGGAGGAGGTGCGCCGCATCCTCGCGGGCCTCGGCCTACGTACCTTCGGCGAGGCAATCGGCCGCGCGGACCTGCTCGGGCGCCGCGAGTCGACCGAGCGCCGGAGCGCGTCGCTCGACCTGCGCACCCTGCTGCGACCTGCTCACGGCGCCTTTGAGGGCGAGCAGCAACCCGACGCCGAGGGCGGCGAGTTGGGTGAGCGGCTTGCCGCCGACGCGGCAGCGGTGCTCGACGAGGCGCGGATCGTCGAGCTGCGGTACGAGATCGGGAACCGCGATCGCGCCGTCGGCGCACGTCTCGGAGTGGACATCGCGCGACGCTTCGGGGCCGGCCCGCCGCCCGGCCGCGTGCGGGCCCGGTTCGAGGGCTCCGCAGGCCAGAGCTTCGGGGCATTCCTCGCTGCCGGGATCGAGCTCGAAGTCATCGGCGAGTGCAACGACTATGTCGGCAAGGGGATGAGCGGCGGCCGCATCGTCGTGCTGCCGCCCCCGAACGACGCGGGCGACGCGGTGCTGCTCGGCAACGCCGTCCTGTACGGCGCGACCGGCGGTGAGCTCTTCTCCACCGGACGGGCCGGCGAACGGTTCGCCGTCCGCAACTCAGGCGCCACGGCCGTCGTCGAGGGAGTTGGGGACCACGCCTGCGAGTACATGACCGGTGGAACCATCGCGGTGCTGGGCGAGGTCGGTCTCAACGTGGGCGCCGGCATGAGCGGCGGCGAGCTCTACGTCCTCGATCCTGTGGGACGCCTGCCCCTACGACTCAACGCCCAGCTCGTCGTTGCCGAGCGGGGTGCCTCGGAAGAATTGCGCGAGCTGCTCGAACGTCACCTTCGTCACACCGGCTCGCCTCGGACCGCGGCCGTGCTCGAGCGCTGGAGCGAGGCCGCGGCCTGGTTCTGGCGCGTCGTGCCTCGCAGAGAGGTCGCCGCGCGCCAGGAGAGCATCGACGACGCAGAGGTCGCGAGCGCGGCGTCTTAGTGCCCCTCCCAGCAATACATGCCGGCTTCTGGCCCGCGATCACACGGCGCCAGAGTCCACCCTCGTCCTTACCAAGGCAGTAAAGCCTTGGCTGCGGACGAGTGCAGCCTCTGGCTTGGTGCTCCCGACCCAGAAACTCGGCAGCATCACTGGAAGGAGCACTAACCGGTGTTCCGCAACCCGGCGGCGATGCCAGCGATCGTTCGCAGCAACGGCCGGCGGACCCGCTCGCGCTCTTCCTCGTCCGCGGTGGAGCGATGGCGGCGAAGCAGCTCGACCTGGAGTGCGTTCAGCGGGTCGACATACGGGTTGCGGAGGGTGATCGAGCGCTGCAGCACCGGCTGCCGGTCAAGGAGCTCCTGCGACTCGACGATCTCCAGCACGGCCGCTGTCGCCCGCTCGTGCTCAACGCGAATCGTCGCCCACAGCCGGGCGTCGCCGACGAGCTCGAGGTAGCTCTCCGCGATCTCGAGGCTCGACTTCGCAAGCGTCATCTCGAGGTTCTCGACGAGCGAGCGGAAGAAAGCCCATTCGCGCACGAGCCTCCGCAACTCGTCGAGGTCGCCTGCGGCGAATGCGCTACCGCAGCCGTACCAGGCAGGCAGCAAGCAGCGGTTCTGCGTCCACGCGAACACCCACGGGATCGCCCGTAACGAACCGAGATCGGCGGCGCCGCCGGGGCGGCGCACCGGGCGCGATCCGATCTCCAGAAGCGACAGCTCTTCGATCGGAGTGAAATCGCGGAAGAAGTCGGGGAACCCCTCGTCGTCCCAGACGAGCGCCCGGTACGCCTCGTGCGCGCGTGCGGACAACGCCGCGACCGTCTCGCGCGCGCCAGGGGGCGGGTCGGCCTGTGCCGCGCTCGGAAACGCCGAGAGGAGCGTCGCGGCCAGCGCCGCCTCGAGATTCGCGTAGGCGAGCCCAGGCAGGCCGTACTTGAACGAGATCGTCTCGCCCTGCTCGGTCAGCTTCAGTCGTCCGGGTGGATGTCCAGGCGGCGTCGCAAGGATCGCCGAGTACGTCGGCCCGCCGCCCCGGCCCGCGCTGCCGCCCCGGCCATGGAAGATCGTCAGCTCGATGCCACGCCGAGCTGCCAGTGCCGCCAGCGCCTCCTGCGCGCGGTAGATCTCCCACTGAGCCGTCAGGTAGCCCCCGTCCTTGCCCGAGTCCGAGTACCCGACCATCACCTCGAGTCGGCCGTCACTGGCGGCACGAGGGTCGTCCAGCAACGCGTCGACGATCGCAGGTGCCGCGCGTAAATCCTCGATCGTCTCGAACAGCGGAACTGCGGAGAGCGGCTCGTCGGTGGCGTCGAACACGGCGAGAACGTCCGCGGCACTGGTCGTCCCGGACACGACCACAGTGTCGGCCGCCTCCGCACCGTGGCGCCGACGCACATCTGCGAGAGCGTCGAGCGCAGCGCGCGCCCGCTCGCTTCGAAGGTCCGATGCGTGCAACCGGAGGTCGAGCTTCGCAAGATGAAAGCCGAAGATCTCGACACGGCGACGGAGATCCGCGAGCCTCCCGTCGGCGATGCGAGCGCCGCGGTGTGCTCGGAGGCTGCGATCGAGCACGTCGAGATCGGCCGCGAGCTGATCGGCCGACCGGTAACCGTCGTTCCCGAGCCGCCACCAGACGAAGGACAGCTTCCTCCGGTACGGCTCTCCTTCGTTCTGCGCGCCGATCTGCGTCGCGTAGGTGGGAAGCTCTTGCTCGTCACGCGCGATCGATTCGAGCAACTCATCCGATACAGGGGTGAGCGAGCTCGCGATTCCGAGTGACGCGGCGAGTGCACGGACCTCGTTGCGATGAGAACCCAGCGCCAGCAGGTGGGAGCGTTCCGACGCCTCGATGATCGTGTCCGGTCCTGCAGCAGGGTTGCCATCGAGGTCGCCGCCGATCCAGGTGCCGAAGCGAAGCGGCGCGGGGGCGCCGGGAAAGAAGGAGCGGTACTCGGCGAGCAAGCGGGGAGCCTCGGCGAGCAGGCTTTGCTCGAAGAACCACAGGCCGTGTCGGATCTCATCCACGACCCGAGGCCGGACCGTGCGGACCTCATCGGTCTGCCAGAGCAGCGTCACCTCTCCCATGAGCGCGCCTGCGACAGCCTCGGCCCGCGTCGGCGCGGCGAGGGGATCGTCGAGCTCGCCAAGCAGATGGCTGATGCGCAGGTGGGCGCCCAGGATGGTCCGCCGTGTCACCTCGGTCGGGTGGGCGGTCAGCACGAGCTCCAGCGACAAGGGTGGCGCCGGGCGACCCCGCAGCCGGTCGAAGGCATCGCGCAGCGATTCGCGTGGGACGCGTTGCTCGAGGTCGTACTCCCGCCGGCGGCGGAGCCGGTGGTGCTGCTCCGCGATGTTGACGAGCTGGAAGTAGAGCGCGAAGGCGCGGACGACCGAGGCCTGCTGCTTCAGCTCCAGCCCGCGCACCGCCTCGCCCAGCTCCTCGCGCGGCTCACCTTCCCGCGCGCGCCGTGACAGCAGACGGATCCGCTCTTCGGCGTCGAACAGCTCCAGGCCTTCCTGCTCGACCAGCACGCGACCGAGCACGTCGCCGAGGAGCCGAACGTCACGCCGGAGTCGCGAGTCCGCGCTCACCGGCCAATCCTGCACGCGGGAGCAGGAGGACGCCGCCGGCGAGAGCGGCGCCCTCCTGCGGAGCTAGCCGGAAGGCTCCAGAGCGGGAGCCGGTTCGGGAGCGATCGCGGGCGTCCGAGCCGTCCGCGCGTGGCCGTGTGACAGGCCGAGGTGCCCGTGGGCCTCGGTGCCGTAGCCGCCCGGGACCGGTATGTAGAACTCCGGGTAGCCCCACATGCCGTGCTCCGACACGTCGAGGCCCGCCGTCTCGGTCTCGGGTTCCACCCGAATCCCCCACAGCCGCTTCATCACCCAGAGCGATCCGAACGAAGCCGTGAAAGTGAACCCGCCGACGGCGGCGAGACCCAGCAGCTGGATCTTCAGCTGATGGAACGAGCCCGTGTAGACGAGCCCGCCTGTACCCGTGGCGAGGTTCGAGGCCAGTGCAGGCACCGCGAACAGGCCCGTGGCAAGCGTGCCCCAGACGCCTGACATCCCGTGCACCGCGACGGCTCCGATCGGGTCGTCGATACCGATCCGCTCGACGAAGAGCACGCCTGCTACGGCGATCAGTCCGGATACCAGCCCGATGACCACGGCGGCCCACGGTGCGACGAAGCCCGATGCAGCCGTGACCGCGACGAGCGCAGCCAGGACGCCGTTCAGCATCATCGACACGTCCGGCTTCCGCAGGATCAGCCAGGCACTGGCGATGCCGCCGACGGCGCCGGCTGCCGCCGCGAGGTTGGTCGTCAGCGCGACGTAGCCGAAGTACCCGATTCGATCGCCGGTGACGACGCCGAGCGTCGAGCCCGGATTGAAGCCGAACCACCCGAACCAGAGGATGATCGTCCCGAGCACGGCGTACGGCATGTTGTGGCCGGGAATCGGATTTGCGCGTCCGTCACGGCCGAACTTCCCGATGCGCGGGCCGAGGAGAAGCGCACCCGCAAGGGCGGCCAGCGCGCCCTGGTAGTGGACGACCGTGGAGCCGGCGAAATCCTGCATGCCCATGCTGAAGAGCCAGCCGCCGGCGTGCCAGATCCAGTGCGACGCGACGGAGTAGATCAGCGTGAAGACAATGCCGAAGGCGAAGTAGACCCAGAGCTTCGCGCGCTCCGCCATCGCCCCCCACACGATTGCGAGCGACACGCCCGCGAAGACGACCTCGAACATGTACGCGCTCGCTCCCGGAATCCCCGAGAAGAACGAGAACGGCGCCTGGCCGATTGCCAGCAGCTCATTCGTCGACGGGAAGAAGCCTGTCGTGCCGACGATGCCGTTGCCGTCTCCGAAGGCGATCCCGAAGCCGACCGCCCAGTAGACGAGCGAGCAGACACCGAAGATGAGCACATTCTTGCCCGCGATGTGCGCGGCGTTCTTCATGCGCGTCAGGCCCGCCTCGAGGAAGGCAAAGCCCGCCTGCATGAACATGACAAGGACTGCAGCGACGACGACCCAGAGCGTGTTCGCTGCGATGAGCAGATCCTCACTCGGCATTTAGTGCTCCTTCCAGTGATGCAGTCGAGTTTCTGGGTCGCGAGCACCAAGCCAGAGGCCGGACTCGTTCGCAGCCAAGGCTGAATTGCCTTGGTAAGGACGAGGGTGGCGTCTGGCGCCGTGTGATCGCGGGCCAGAAGCCGACGTGTATTGCTGGGAGGAGCACTAAGCTTCCACCTCCTTCTCGAGCTTCGTGCCCGTTCGGTTGTGCGTGACGTTGTCGACCGGCGTCGTCCAGACCAGACCGTCGCCGGATTCGTTGCCGCTTCGCGCCGAGTCCACGATCGCCTCGACAACAGGCTCGGCGAGCTCGTCGTCGACGATGAAGGTCAGGTGCGCCTTCGGCAGGAACCGAGACTCGAAGATGCGCCCGCGATACTCGTGCGTCACTCCGCGCTGACGTCCGTGACCGATCGCCTCGATCACCGTCACTCCTACGTGTCCGGTCGCGTGCTCGACAGCGTCGATCACGGTCTCGACGCGCTCGCGGATAACGACTGCCTCGACCTTGATCAAGAGGAATCCTCCTTACTCATTGGACTGCGTGGCTTCGTCGTTCGAGGAACACGGTGTCGCGCCACACGCCATCCCGCTTTGCCACGCGCTCGCGCGTGCCGACGACTCGGAAGCCGCAGCGCTCGTGCAACGCGAGCGAGGCGCGGTTCTCAGGAAAGATCGACGTCTGGATCGTCCAGATGCCCGCCGCCTCGGCGCCGGCGATCAGGCTTTCCAGCAGGGTGCGCCCGATGCCAAGCCCTTGCGCCTGGCGGGCGACGTAGACGCTGTTCTCGACCACGCCGGCATAGCACCGCCGCTTCGAGGCGGGCGACAAAGCTGCCCAGCCGACGACCTCTCCCATGAGATCGGCGACGAGGCGGTGGCCGGGCAGATGACCTCCGTCCCACGCCTCCCACGACGGCACCTCCGTCTCGAAGGTCGCCAGGCCCCCGCGCATGCCGTCCCAGTAGATGTCCTCGACTGCCGGCCAGTCGCCCGGCTCCAGAGGCCGGAGCTCGACGGACGGCAGGGCGGCAACCGTGTCCGCAGGCCGTGCGTCGAGCTCCAACACGTTCCCCTCCCTCAGCAGTCGTAGTAGAGCGAGAACTCCGCGGGGTGCGGCCGAAGCCGCACAACGTCCGCCTCGTTCTCACGCTTGTAGTCGATCCAGGTGCGGATCAGCTCCTCGCTGAACACGCCGCCAGTTGTCAGGAACTCGTGGTCGATCTCGAGCGCGTCGAGCGCCTCCGTGAGCGAGCCCGGAACCTGCGCAACCCCGCGGTCCTCCTCGAAGAGGTCCCAGTCCGCCGGCTCGCCGGCGTCGAGGCCCTTCTGGATCCCGTCGATGCCCGCCATCAGCATCGCCGAGAACGCGAGGTACGGATTCGCCGCCGCGTCGGGACAGCGGAACTCGATCCGCTTGGCCTTCGGCGACTCGGAGTACATCGGGATGCGGATGCACGCACTGCGGTTGCGCATCGAGTACACGAGATTGACCGGGGCTTCGTAACCCGGCACCAGCCGGCGGTACGAGTTCGTCGTCGGCGCGCAGAACGCGAGCAGCGCGGACGCGTGCGCGAGCAAACCGCCGATGTAGGCGCGAGCCAGCTGCGACAGCCCGGCGTACCCGGACTTGTCCGACATGAGCGGCGTGCCCTCCTTCCAGAGGGACTGGTGCGTGTGCATGCCGGAGCCGTTGTCGCCGAAGATCGGCTTCGGCATGAACGTCACCGACTTGCCCGCCGCTCGCGCAACGTTCTTGACCACGTACTTGTAGGTCATGATCTGATCGGCCATGCGCGTCAGCGGCTGGTAGCGGAGGTCGATCTCGCACTGGCCGCCGGACGCGACCTCGTGGTGGTGAAACTCGCACGGGATCCCGAGCCGCTCGAGCGTCAGCACCATCTGCGTCCGCAGGTCGTGCAACGTGTCGTGCGGCGCGGGTGGAAAGTAGCCCTCCTTCTCCCGCACCGTGTAGCCGAGCCCGGGCTTACCGGAGTTCCAGTGGCCCTCGCCGGAGTCGACCGAGTAGTGCGAGCGGTTCGGGCCGAGCTCGAACGAGACCTCGTCGAAGACGAAGAACTCGCATTCCGGCCCCATGTAGGCCGTGTCCGCAATCCCGGTCGAGCGGAGATGCTCCTCCGCGCGCTTCGCGATCCGCCGCGGATCCTTCGCGTACGGCTCGCGCGTGATCGGGTCCGCGATCTCGCAGATGAGCGAGAGCGTCGGCGCCTCCGTGAACGGGTCGAGGATCGCGGAGGACGCGTCCGGCATGAGCAGCATGTCCGACTCCGAGATCCCCTGCCAGCCGCGGATCGAGGAGCCGTCGAAGCCGAGCCCGTCGTCGAACGCCGACTCGTCGAACGCCCTGATGGGGAGCGTCATGTGCTGCCACGTGCCGAGCAGGTCGCAGAACTTCAGGTCGACCATCTGCGCGGTCGTTTCGCGCGCCCACTCGAGGGCCTCACGAGCGTCGGGCGCGGTCGCCTGCCCGTTCGCGAGGTAGTGCTTCGTCTCTTCAGCAGCCATGCCGCTCCTTCCGACTCGGGACCACAAAAAAAGAGCCCAGGACTCCTGTTGAGTCCTGAGGCTCCATTGCCTCGGCGCCCACCTACTCCGGCGGACGACCTGCTCGCACCTTAATTGGCGCGACGGACGGACGTCAAGCTGTGGAATACAACCCGGCAACCTCGCGCGCTGTGGCAGCGATTCGCTCACGAAGCTCGAGCGGCTCCAGCACCTCGGCGTCGGGACCGAACTTCAGGAGCTCGCGCAAGGCATCGTCGAGGCTCTCGAACCCGACGACGAAGACGCCGCCCTCTTCGTGCAGGTCACGGGGAAGGAACTGCAGGGCAAGCCTGCTCGCGCGCAGCTTGACCTCCACGCGCCGACGCGACGCTTCGAACGTCCGAGACCACTCGTCCCAGTAGGGGGCGAGCTCGAAGCCCTCGGGGCGCTCGAAGCCTTCGTCGCGAACGCGGATGGACGCGAAACGCGACACGCGATAGACGCGCATGCCCGCGCTGCGGTGCGCGACGAGGTACCACGCGCCGCCCTTGAGAACCAGGCCGAGAGGGTCGAGGGTACGGCGAACGACTCGGGCTCCCTCCCGGTAGCGAGCGCTGAGCCGACGCCCCTGCCACGTCGCGGCAGCAATGGTCGGTAGATGCGGCACCGTGTCCTCCGCCCGAAACCAGCCGCGGGTGTCGAGGTGGAAGTAGCGCTCCGCGCGGCTCGCGCGCTCCTGGAGCTCGGCGGGCAAAGCCGAAAGGACCTTCAGCCGAGCGTTGGTGAGCACGCCTCCGAGGCCCAGCTCGGCCGCCGGCGCGGGCGCGACGAACAACGCCTCCGCCTCGGCCGCCGTGAGCCCGGTCAGCTTCGTCCGGTAGCCGCCCGACAGCCGGTAGCCGCCCGCAGGACCGCGCACCGCTTCGATGGGAACCCCGGCTGCACCGAGAGCCTCCACGTCCCGGTGAATCGTCCGAACGGAGACCTCGAAATGACCGGCCAGCTCGGCCGCTGTCAGCTGTCCTCGGAGCTGGAGCAGGAGGAGCAGCGAAACCAACCGTGTCGCCCGCATGCACCGGGAAAATACATGACAGAAGATGGCATGTATATGCCGTAGTCTCCTCTCATGGGCGACAACAACATCTGGTCCGACGAATGGGACGACACCGGCGAGGACTGGTCCGGCGGCGGCGCCAAGGAGAAACGCCTGCCGAACAGCGAGCGGCTGGGCGCGACGGTCTACGAGCTCGGACCCGGCCATTTTGTCGTCTACCACTTCCACCATGCGGGGGACGAGCTCCTGATCGTGCTCCGCGGCCGGCCGACCCTCCGCACGGGTGACGGCGAGCGGCAGCTGGAGGAGGGCGCCGTCGTCTTCTTCCCGGTGGGACCCGACGGCGCACACGCGCTCAAGAATGAGACCGGTGAGGCCGTGCGCTACGTGATGGCCTCCACGCGCAGTTCACCGGAGGTCGTCGAGTATCCCGACCTGAAGAAGATCACCGCGCAGGCACGAACGGGCTCGCAAACAGGAGAACGGCTGTGGCTGATCCACGACGTCGAATGAGCGACGAGACTCGCCCCGACGTGGAACCGGCCCCGAGCGAGCTCGAACGCGAAGAGCGCCGCCTCGAACGTTTGCGCCTGATCACGAGCGCGTGGCCGCATCCACGCCGAGTCGACGACTCGGATCCCGATCCCGAGGAAGCAGCTTGAGCGGCTCTTGACACGGCTGCTACGGTCTTACGCGATGCACCTCTTCGGCTGACTCACGAATTCCCGGGCGCCCCCTGCTTATGGCAGGTGACTGCGCGTACCCGCTGTTCCGCCGAATCGTAGGAGTATCGAATGTTCGCTGTAGAGGTCAACAACTTGCGCAAGGAATTCTTCCGCCGCGATGCGACACGGACGCGCGGGCGCAAGCGGCGGCGTCGCGTCGCGGCCCTCGAGGGAGTCACGTTCACGATGGAGCGCGGCGAATGCCTGGCCATCCTGGGCCAGAACGGCTCGGGCAAGTCGACGCTGGTCCGGTTGCTCTCCACTCTCCTGCTGCCGGACGGCGGTCACGCCAAGATCTTCGGCCACGACGTGGTCAAGGAGTCCCGCGCGGTCCAGCGGCTTGTCAACCGCGTGTCGGTCGAGGCGTCGTTCTTCAAGAAGATGTCGTCGGAGGAGAACCTCGCCTACGCGGCGCGGTTCTACGGCATCACGCCGAGACAGACGAAAACGCGGATCCCGGAGATCCTCGAAAGCGTCGGGTTCCCGATCAGCCGCCGGCACGAGGGCATGGAGCACCTGTCGCGCGGAATGCAGCAGAAGGTCGCGCTGGCCCGCGCGCTCCTGACGTCGCCCGTACTGCTGCTCTTGGACGAGCCGACGACCGGGCTCGACCCGCGCTCGAAGCTCGAGGTGCAGGAGTTCATCCGTGAGGTGTGGACGTCGCACGACGCGACGATCCTGCTTTGCACGCACGACCTCAAAGAGGCGGAAGTACTCGCGGACCGGGTCGGCATCCTCGACCGCGGCAGGCTGATCGCGCTCGATCCGGCCGAGGTGTTGAAGGAGCAGTACGAGGTCGACACGCTCGAGGAGGCGTTCTTCGCCGCCACCGGCCGCACGTTCGAAGAGGAAGACGACGAAGACGCGGAGAGAGGGGTGTTCGCGTGAGCGAACGCCGCCCCTCTCTCTGGGGAAGGGCTCCGGGAAACCGGGAGGTTTCCCGCTGCGTTCTCTTCGCCGCAGGCGGCGATCTCAGCGGCGCGCGCGGCGAAGCGACCCTTGAAGAAGGGGGCACGTGGGGGGAACATGGTTTCCCCCGCGGGAGCGCTGCGAAGCTGCGCGACGAGAGAGGGGTGTTCGCATGACCGGCGCTGCCGCAACGCTCCGTCACGAGTTCATCGGCCTCTACGGGATGGTCGAGCGGAACTGGTACCTCATCAAGCGCTACGCGTGGTGGGAGATCGCGTTCTTCTTCTGGACCGCGGCGAACACGCTCACGATCGTCTTCATCGCCAAGGGCGTCGAGGCCACGGGGGGCGACATCAACCTCAACCGTCTGACGACGATCTTGCTGATCGGCGCCGTCATGTGGTCGTACCTAGGGATCGTGTTCGAGCTCCTGATCGAGACCGTCGCATGGGAGCGCTGGGAAGGGACGATCGAGTACACGTTCATGGCGCCGCTCACGCGTGCGGTGCACCTGCTTGGCACGGGCATCTTCGCCGTGCTGTACGGGTTCGTGCGCGCGAGCATCGTGTTCGTCACGATCGCGGCCTTCTTCGGGTTGCACATGCCGAATGCGAACTTCGTCACCGCGCTCGTACTAATTGCCGTCGCCTCGATCTCGTTCGTCGGGATCGGGATGATGACGGCCGTCCTGCCGTTGATCTCCCCGGAGAAAGGGACGCAGTTCGGCTACGTCGCGCAGGGGCTGATGCTCGTGGTCTCGGGCGTCTACTACCCGGTCTCCGTGCTGCCCGAGTTCATGCAGTGGCTTGCGACGATCTCGCCTGCGACCTACGCCCTGCGCGGTGAGCGAGCCGCGATCCTCGACGGAGCCGGTCTCGGCGCCGTGTGGGGAGACATCTGGCCGATGCTGATCATCGGCCTGATCGCCGTGCCGCTCGGGATCTGGGTCTTCCGTCGTGGCGAGCTCCACGCCAAGAAGCACGGCAAGCTCAAGCGCTCCGGATAGCGGATGCGCAATCCGCAGGCGTACCGGCTCTACCTGGTTCTGCGGTTCTTTCTCGCCTTACCAGCCTGGGTCGTCGTTGCCCTCTACCTGGTCCAGACGGCGAAGCTCGACCCGCTCGAGCTCGTGCTGATGGGGACGGTGATGGAGGCGGCCGTGTTCCTCTTCGAGGTGCCGACCGGCGTCCTCGCCGACCTCGTCAGCCGGCGGCTCTCGGTCGGCATCGGCTGGCTGCTGCAGGGCGGCGCGTGGGCGCTCGTCGGCGCGACGACGGAATTCGGAGTGATCCTCGCGGCTTGGGTGATCTGGGGCATCGGCGCGACGTTCGAGAGTGGCGCCTTCCAGGCATGGATCACCGACGAGGTTGGGCCGGAGAACGTCGGTCGCGCGTTCATACGTGGGACGCAGGCCGGATACGCAGGAGGAATTCTGGGGTTGCTGGCGGGCCTCGGCATCGCCACGGTCGACATCCGCGCGGCAATCCTGGGCGCGGGCGCGATCACCGCGTTGATGGGCGTCGTCGCGCTGACGGTCATGCCAGAGACCGGCTTCACACCCACCGGTCGTCAGGGAAGAACGCGCCGGCGGGCGACGCTCGACACGGCCGGCCGCGGCGTCCGCCTCATCCGTCGTGTTCCGGCACTGCTCCTGCTCGTGAGCGCGACCGTGTTCGCCGGCGCAGCCACCGAAGGCTTCGACCGCCTCTCCGAGGCACACCTCCTGCGCGACATCGGCGTCCCGAGCTTTCTCGGCTCGGACCCGCTGTGGTGGTTTGCAGTCCTGTCGATCGCAGGAATGGTGATCGGGCTCGTGGCGGCCAACCTGCTCGTGAGCCGGGTCGAGTCGCCCAACGCCGCTCGCATGGCACGTGTGCTGTTCCTGCTCAGCGCACTCGAGCTCCTCGCAGGACTCGGCTTCGCGCTCGCCGGAATGTTCGCGTTCGCCCTCGCGGCTCTCCTGGCGTACGGGCTCGCACGCTCGCTCGTCTATCCGGTCTACATGACGTGGTTGAACCAGAGCATCGACGATCCGAGCGTTCGCGCCACCGTCAACTCGATCGCGAGCCAAGCCGACGCGATCGGGCAGACCGCCGGCGGTCCGGTGGTCGGCGCGATCGGCAAGGCGATCTCGCTGCCTGCGGCCCTGGTCAGCAGCGCGCTCTTCGTCACGCCGGCCCTCGCCCTCTTCGGACGTGCGGTCCGCCATCACGGAGCGGGGCCCGAACTCGACGAGCTACCCGCGACGGCCGAGGCACGCGCGTAGCCCCTCGCGCCAGTGGGGCAGCTGCGGTGCGTCCTTCTCGCTGCGCAGCACGGAGTAGGCGGGTCGCTGCGCGGGCCGACCGAGTTCCTCGGTGGAGATCCCCCGCACGCGAGTCTTCATCCCCGCCTCCTCGAAGACCCCCTCCGCAAACTCCGCCCACGTGCAATCGCCCTCGGCGGCCACGTGCCACACGCCGAACGGAAGCTCGAGGAGCTCCCGGGTCGCCGCGGCGAGATGGCCGACGTACGTCGGTGACGTGCGTTGATCGTCCACGACGGCGACCTCGTCGCACTCGCGACCCAGCCTCAGCATCGTGGTGACGAAGTTCACTCCCGTTGGGGCGAACAGACCGGAGCTGCGTACGACCCAGGCCTGCTCGCCGGCTGCCCCTTCGCCGTACAACTTCGTTCGCCCGTACGCGGACAGCGGGTTGGGCGCGTCTGACTCGACGTACGGCTCTCGCTTCCGCCCGTCGAAGACGTAGTCCGTGGAGTAGTACACGAGCGGCACGCCCAGCTCCGCCACGTTGTGGGTCCCACCGACGTTGACCGCGGCAGCCTCCTGCGGATCGTCCTCCGCCCCGTCGACATCGGTCCAGGCCGCCGCGTGCAGGACGAGGCCGGGCGGCGGATCGAGCGGTGGGGCGGGAAGAGTCACGTCCCACTCCGCATGGCCGAGCAAGGCTGCGCCCCGGAACTCCTCCGCAAGCGCGCGGCCGAGCTGACCGCTCGCCCCGGTGATCAGGAGGGGTGTGTGTCCCGTTCCGACAGGATCGGCGATGTCGTGCTCCAGAGATCGACCACGCGTGGGTCGTCCCACGGCAGCCCGTGTTCATCAGGATCGGCTGGGTCGTACTCCTCGGTCACGTGGTAGAGCATCAGCGCGTCGGTCAGCGCCTCGAACCCATGAGCCAGAGTTCCTGGTACGAAGACCGCCGCAAAGTTGTCGTCGCCGATGTCCTCGCTGAACGTCCGGCCGCTGTCGCGATCGAGCGCAACGACGCGCGCTCGTCCCTGCAGGCACACGAAGAGGTCGTCCTGCCCTCGCTCGTGGTAGTGCAGGCCCCGAATCGTCCCCTTCCCGGAGAAGGAGATGTTGGTCTGACGAATCGGGAGCCGGCTCGCCCGCGCAAGCTCGGAAAACCAGCCCCGCGAATCGTCGAAGCGCTGCAGCGGGATGACCTCGAGCCTCTTCACAGCTTGTTGGCTCCATGCTTGCGGACGAAGTCGTTGACCTCGTAGTAGGCGTCGATGGACTCGCCGGCATCGCCCCAGAATCCTTCCAGCACGTCGTACTCCATCGTTCCTCGATCCACGTACGCGTTGTTGACGTCCGTGATCTCGAGCTCTCCACGCCCCGACGGCTTGAGCGTCGGAACGACGTCCCAGACGGTCGCGTCGTAGAAGTAGATACCGGTGACCGCGTACCCGCTGGGCGGTTCGTCCGGTTTCTCGATGATGCGAACGACCCGCTCTCCTTCCAGCTGCGGCACGCCGAGGTGGCGTAGGTGCTTCGGATCGTCGACCTTCGAGAGCAGAATCCGGGCACCTTCCTCCTGCCGCTCGAAATTGTCGACCGATGCCTTCAGCGAACTTCCGACGACGTTGTCCGCCAGCATGACGACGACTCGATCGCGGTTGACGAAGCGTTCCGCCAAAGCGAGAGCCTCCGCAATTCCCCCGGCCTGGTCCTGGTAGGCGTAGAACAACCGGTCGATCCCGTGGTCGTGCCCGTTGCCAAGCAGCCGAAAGAACTCGCCCGCGTGGGTCCCGCCCGTCACGAGCATCAGCTCGGTGACGCCGGCCTGGACGAGGGCCTCGATTGCGTAATTGACCATTGGGCGGTCGTAGATCGGCAAGAGATGCTTGTTGGTGATGCGGGTCAGCGGGTGGAGACGCGTCCCGCTGCCGCCGGCGAGGATGACGCCTTTCATGACGCCGGATGCTACGGGAGCCGAGAACGCGGCAAGGTCAGCTTCGAGGCGGCGAGCTCCACGGAAAGCAGGACAACGAGCCAGAGACCCAGAATCGGCCACCGAAGGCGCACTGCCAGCGAGTCCAGCGCGCCACGTCTCAACCGTACTGTTCGGGGGTACCTTTAGACGATGGACAAACCCCGCCGCGACCTTGAAAACGCTGCCGAGGAGATCGAGCAGCTCTTTGCCGACCTCTGGCAGGTCTTCCCATTCTCCAGAGGGCTCCGGCGCGGCTACAGGCCGGAGGTGGACGTCTACCGGGCCGAGAGCCCGCCCTTGCTGATCGTCCTGGTGGAACTGCCCGGCGTCGACCCCGCCGAGGTCCAGGTGATCGCATCCGCACGTGCGCTCCTCGTCGCGGGTGAGCGGCGCCGGCCCAAGGACTGCGGTCACTACCAGCAGATGGGGATCGAGTACGGGCCGTTTCAGCGGCAGGTGACGCTGGCCGAGGACGTCGACCCCGAGGAGGCGACCGCGACCTACGAGCGCGGCATCCTCACCATCCGCCTACCGATCGCACCGAAGGCCATGCCGGCAGAGAGCATTTCGATCGAGGTGACCCTCGGATGAGCGAGACCCTCGTCGACGTCGAAGAGCGCCAGGAGGACATCACCTTCCCGGCGACACTGCCCGTGCTGCCATTGAAGGACACCGTCGTCTTCCCGGAATCGGTGACTCCCCTTGCAATCGGGCAGGAACGGTCGATCAAGCTCGTCGAGGACGTCGTGTCGGGCGACCGGGTGCTCGCTCTCGTCACGGTCAAGACCCCGGAGACCGAGCAGCCCGAGTGGGACGACCTCTACGAGGTCGGTACGGCCGCGGTGATCCACAAGATGATCAAGGTGCCCGACGGGACGCTTCGCATCCTCGTCCAGGGTGTCAAGCGCATCAAGCTCGAGCGGCAGGTGCAGCACGACCCGTATCTCGTCGGCGAGTTCGTCGAGCTACCAGACGAGCTGACGGATACGCCCGAGGTCGAGGCACTGACGCGCAACGTGCAGAACCTGTTCGCACGCGTCATCGGTCTCGTGCCGTATCTCCCCGAGGAGCTGCAAGTCGCTGCGGCTAACGTCGACGACCCGAGCGCGCTCTGCAACCTCGTCGCGTCGACGCTGCGCCTGAAGACGGCGGAGAAGCAGCAGCTGCTCGAATTGGCCGACGTCGAGGCGCGCCTGCGCGAAGTCTCTGCGATCTTGAACCGCGAGCTGGAGGTGTTCGAGCTCGGCTCCAAGATCCAGTCGCAGGTGCAGGAGGAGATGGAGAAAGGGCAGCGCGAGTTCTTCCTGCGCCAACAGCTCAAGGCCATTCAGGAGGAGCTCGGCGAAGGCGACGCCGACCAGGCCGAGATCAACGAGCTGCGCTCGCGGCTCGCCGAGCTCAACCTGCCGGAGGACGTGCGCAAGGCGGCCGAGCGTGAGCTCGGGCGCCTCGAGAGGCTTCCGTCCGCAGCCGCCGAGTACGGCGTCATCCGCACGTACCTCGACTGGCTCGTCTCGCTGCCGTGGAATCAAACGACCGAGGACAACCTCGACCTCCCGCACGCACGGCGTATCCTCGATGAGGACCACTTCGACCTCGAGAAGGTGAAGGACCGCATCCTCGAGCACCTCGCGGTCTCGAAGCTGAAGAACGACCTCTCGGGCCCGATCCTCTGCTTCGTGGGCCCGCCCGGTGTCGGCAAGACTTCGCTCGGCCAGTCGATCGGACGTGCGCTGGGCCGCAAGTTCGCGCGCCTGTCGGTAGGCGGCGTCCGCGACGAAGCGGAGATCCGCGGTCACCGGCGCACGTACATCGGCGCCATGCCGGGAACGATCATCCGCACGTTGCGGGACGCCGAGTCGATGAACCCCGTGATGCTCATCGACGAGATCGACAAGATGGGGTCGGACTTCCGCGGAGATCCGGCGAGCGCGATGCTCGAGGTCCTCGACCCCGAGCAAAACAAGTCGTTCCGCGACCACTACCTCGATTTGCCGTTCGACCTGTCCAAGGTGCTCTTCATCTGCACGGCGAACACCCTCGACACGGTTCCGAGCGCGCTGCTCGACCGCATGGACGTGATCCAGCTGTCCGGCTACACGGAGGACGAGAAATTCGGCATCGCCAAGCGCTACTTGCTGCCGAAGCAGCTCGAGGCGCACGGCCTCGACGAGGAGCGCGTGAAGATCACCGACAATGCGCTGCGCCGCATCATCCGCGAGTACACGCGCGAGGCCGGTGTCCGCAACCTCGAACGCCGCCTGGCGGACGTCCTCCGCAAGGCTGCACGCCAGATCGCGGAGGGCAAGACGCGCGCGAAGCAGCTGCGCGTCGACGACCGGCGCCTGCGTGCCTGGCTCGGGCCGCGACGGTTCGAGGGCGAGGTGCGCAAGCGCACTTCCGACCCCGGCGTGGCGACCGGCCTCGCGTTCACTGCGGTCGGCGGCGACGTGCTGTTCATCGAGGCGACGGCCTATCCGGGGAAGGGACGCTTGACGATCACGGGACAGCTCGGCGACGTGATGCAGGAGTCCGCGCAGACGGCGTTGTCGTGGGTGCGTGCGCATGCAGACGAGCTCGGGATCGACCCGAACTGGTTCCAGGAACAGGACGTCCACTTGCACGTGCCGGCGGGAGCGGTTCCGAAGGACGGACCGTCCGCCGGAATCACTATGGCGACCGCGATCGCCTCGCTCGTTCTCGACCGGCCCGTGGCAGACGACGTCGGCATGACCGGGGAGATCACGCTCACCGGCCAGGTCCTACCGATCGGCGGCCTCCGCGAGAAGGTGCTCGCGGCCCAGCGCGCCGGACTGAAGCGCGTGATCCTGCCGAAGGACAACGAGCCGGATCTAGAGGAGCTGCCGGCGGAGACGAAGCGCGAGCTCGAGTTCGTTCCGGTCGACTCGATCACCCAGGTCCTCGACGCCGCCCTTGAGGGTGCCGTGCGCAAACAGGAGCGTCAGATCAACCTGAAGGTCGCGAGCAGCCGGTCGCAGGCCCGCGTGTCGCCCCCCAACTCGTAGCGGCAGAGCAGCAAGTACTCGTTCTTCCCGCGCAGGACGAAGGCGATGCGCTGGACGAGCGCCTTCCCGCTCCGCTCGTAGCGGATGTCGTAGCGCCGCGCCCTCAGGCCGGCGATCGTCACCGTCCGCGGATCGGTGACCTCCCCACGCTGCTGCGTGGCGACGGCCTGGGCGGCCCGGTCGAGCTCCTTCACGACCTGCGACCAGAGCGCGGGCTTGAACGCCCGCGCGAGCTCGAAACGCGCGACCGAGACCACGTTCACGCCACTCTCGGCGCGAACCTCAGGCGCTCGCCGCGAGACGGACCAGTCCCCCGGCGCGGCGAACGCGTAACCGGGCCCACGGATCAGGCTCTCCTCGGTCGAGCCTCCCCCGCCGCAGCCTGCCAGCAACAGTAGTGCCACCCCGCCAACGGCTTGTTTGCGAGGATTGGGGCGGGGTACCAACCGAGAGGCCAACCAGCGAAAGGAAAATCGAGGCATGGGCAAGACGAGGGACAAGGTATTGGACCGGGCGGGCAGCGCAAAGCCTTACATCGAACGAGCGATCACGGATGAAGACCTGCGGGACAACGTGCGCAGCGCCTTCGAGTCTGCACGCGAGGTCTACAACGAGCTGATCGGCGGGCGAGGGGCCATCCCACTCGCGACTCGCGTCGCAACGGACAAGGAAATCCAGGAGCGGCTGAAGGATGCGATCGACGAGCTCCGCGAAGCCGCTGACCGGGTCCAGGGCAAGAAGGACCACGGAGCGCGCAACACGGTGCTGCTCCTGACCGGCATCGCGCTCGGGATCCTCTTCAACCCGGTCTCCGGTCCGCAGACGCGCAAGTGGCTGTCCGACTCGCTCTTCGGACCGAGCGACGACTTCACGTACCAGGGCGGCGGTAACTCGGGCGCGTCTCCGGGCTCGAGCTCGAACTAAAGGCTACTTCCCGGCAAAGTTGTCACCGCGCGCGGCCGGCGGCCTGATCGCGCGCTGCAGCGATCCCGGAACGAGACCGTCGGCGATGGAGATGTCGGACGCTGCCAGCAGGATCGCTCCCGGTTTGGGGGCATCGCCGATGCTGTGCGCCGGCGCCCACGCATCTCCGCCGGCGAAGCTCACGTCCTGAAGCCGCTTCCACGCGAGCAGATATGACGTCGGGTTCACGACGCCGTCGTAGCCGAGCCCGAGCAGTCCGACCGGATGGATCTCGAAATGCAGATGCGGCGGCGTGCCCTGTGCGTCGCCGGTGTTGCCCACGAACCCGAGCACGTCGCCTGCGTTGACCTTGTTCCCGTTGATCGCGAGCGGGGTGAACGCCGAGAGGTGCGCGTAGTAGAAGAGGTTCCCCTGGCCGTCGCGGAGCCAGAGGCGGTTGCCTCCGACGGCGTTCCAGCCGACGGAGAACACCGTCCCCGATGCGCAGGCGAGGACCGGCGCTCCCAGGGGTGCGAAGACGTCGTCGCCGTGGTGCCAGCCGCCCGAGACGTGAGCGCGCTCGGCCTGGAACGTGTCGACGAACGACGACGGGCCGTAGACGGGGAACACATAGCCGCCCGCAGTGAGCTTCGGTGTGATGTCGGGCGGCAGCAGAATCCCCGGGAAACCCGGCGCCGGCTCCGGAGCCTTTGACTTCGGTCCTTTCTTCCCCGCTGCCGGGCGCGAAGTCTGGATCGGTCGTTCCGGTGGCTCGGCCTGCGCCGCGACTTCCGCGTAACCGACCAGGATCGTCGTCCCTGCCGGCAAGCCGCCATGCTCGACGGTGAGGCGGATCTCGAGCGCCGTCACGCTGCCGCGGTAACCCGTTGCAGGAGAGCCGCTGGCACCGCCCGCAACCGCGTTGAGGGAGCCCCAATCCGCCAAGGGGATCGCGCCCGCAGCCGTCACCGGCTGGCCGAGCACGACCAGTCCGGTCACCGCAGAGCCGGAAATGTCCCCCTTCGCCGCGCCTGCACGGGCCTCCGCGTGCGCCTGCGCGACGACACTCGCTGCGGTGATCTCTCCGGCGAAGACACTCAGGCCGCTGACCTCGGCGGACGCCGTCGCGTTCGCGGCGGTTCCCGTCACCGCAGATGCGCTCGCGTTCGCGGAGCCGGTCGTGACGACATTCTCGTAGTTGAAGCTGCCGCTGAACACGACGGCATCATCCGGAGCCGAGACGGTCGGCGTCGCTGCGCCCGGCTGGTCCGGGACGACGACGCGAATCGCGAAGGCGCGTGCTGATGCGCCGGACGCCTGCGAGCTCTCCCATTCCGCGCCGGCTGACGCCGTGGCGAGCAAGAACAGGGCGGCGAGCAGGCTAACTTCCGCACGCTTGAGCACGAGGCACCCCATTATGCAGCGTCTGCGGAGCCGGGCTCGTCCAGGTCTCTTGTCAGCATCCTCGGGGTGAGGCTTCGCCGCAGCCAGGAAGAGACGGTAGACGAGAGCTTCTGGGGCGCGCCCGGTCGTCCTCGGTTTCCTCTCAGCGGCTCCTGGGTCGTCGATGGGCTCGCCCTCACCACCGTCTTGATGGTCTTCGCGACGATCTTCGGGGTCGCCCTGCTCTGGCCGCGGGAAGAGCTCAAGGTGAAGGGCAGTTTCGGACCGATCCATACCGTGGGCGGCCTCGCCGTGCGCGTGGAGGACGTCCCGTGCGAGCTCTCGGCCTCGGGAACGTGCCGCGTCGTCCACCTCAAGATCCTGGACGGGGAGGACAGCGGCCGTACAGTCGTCCTGGCCACGGTCGCCCAGGTCGGGGCGCTCGCGGTATCGAAGGGCGACCGCATTCGGGTCTACAAGAACACGCTGCCCCCGAACTCAGAGACAGCCGGCCAGAGGGAGGTCTACTCCTTCTCGGACTTCGATCGCCGCAACCCAATGCTCTGGCTGTCGATCTCCTTTGTCGTATTGCTGCTCGCATCCGGCCGGTTGCACGGGCTGAGGGCGTTGCTCGGCCTGGTCGCGAGCCTGGTGATCGTGGTCAAGTTCATCGTCCCGGCGATCCTCCAGGGTTCGTCGCCGCTCGCCGTCGCCGTCGTCGGTGCTTTCGCCGTGATGCTCGTGATGATGCCGCTGTCTTACGGCCTCGGTGCGAAGGCCATGGCAGCCTGGCTCGGCACGGCAGTGAGCCTCCTGGTCGCAGCGGGCCTTGCATCCGCGTTCGCACGCATCGCACACCTGACCGGTGCCGCTTCGGACGAGAGCTTGTACTTGGGCGCCTCGCAGTCGAGCCTTTCGCTGCGAGGGTTGCTCGTGGCCGGGATGGTGATCGGCGTGCTCGGCGTCCTGGTCGACCTGACGGTCAGCCAGGCCTCGACCGTCATCGCCCTCCGAAGGGTCAATCCGTCACTCGGGTTCCGAGGGCTGTTTCGCGGCGCGCTCGAAGTGGGTCATGACCACATCGCCGCCACCGTGCACACGCTCGTCTTCGCATACGCCGGCGCATCGTTGCCCGTTCTCCTCATCTTCAGCGTCGGCGAGACGTCGTTCGCGGACGCCGTCAACGGCGAGGCTGTCGCGGACGAGGTGATCGCGGCACTCGTCGGCTCGATCGGCCTCGTCCTGTCGATGCCGATCACCACCGCCCTCGCAGCGCTGCTGGCGCCGCGGATGTCGGACCGCCAGCTGGCAGCCGCCGAGGGTCACGCCCATGCGCACTAGACCGGAGAGGTCGCGACGCCGTACGGCACGGCCCGCTCACTGATCGGAGCGGACGGCCTGCACCGAGAGGCGACCTCCGTAGATCTCCTCCTCGTCACCTCCGAGACCGCGCGTGTCGATCCACAGCGCCTGGGCGATTCCGTTGCGAACCGCCAGACCCGGATAGCCACCGTAGCCACCGGAATCGCCGAAACCAAAGATACGGGCGTCCTCCCACAGGACTCCTGCGTTCGCCGAGGCGGGAGAAGCCCGGACCGGGGTTGACCAGCGCCGCCCATCGCCCGACACCGTGCACGAGAACCAGGCGTGCTTCCGCTCGCTGTCGCCGCTCGTGTCATAGAAACATGCCCAGACCTCGCCGCTCCGCGGGTCGGTCGCAGAGACCGGCCAGAACTGGTCGGACTTCTTCTTGTCGGGCGGCCCGACGCGGCCACGAAAAACCGGACGAAGCGCCGAATCGAAGACCGCGACGGCAACATCCTGCGTCCCGTTCTCCCCCGGCTTTGCGTAGGTGACGAACACGCGGTCCGTGCCGACGGACACGGTCGGGTTCGGGCCGAGGCAGCGAACTGCCTGCTGGGGGATGAGAAAGTCCCCGAAGACGAGGCAGGTCGCAGCCTGATTGCCGGGGAGCGGAGCTGCCTGCTTGATTGCAAAGCGGCGTCCACCGTCAGTCGAGCGTCCGACCCAGATGCCGTGCTTCGCGTCCACGCCTGCGATGTACAGCGTGCGTTCGGCGCCGGCAGCGAGCGAGACGAGTTGGGGCTGGTCGAGCTCGCGGCTCACCGGCTGCGGCGGCGACCACGTCTTGCCTCCGTCTCCGCTCGAGCTGAGAACCGTCGTCTGGTATGCGGGACCCAGCAGCCGCGACCAGGCGACGTACACGCGACCGTCGCGTCCCACCGTGAGCGCCGGCTTGTCGTCGAAGCCGAACTTCACCGCCGGCCGCGTGAGCCGGCGCGTCACCCACTTCCCGGTCGGCCCGGAACGGGAGGCGACGACGAGGTACGGAGCGAGATCCGGCCCCCGCGTGCAAACGGACTTCTCGGTGAAGGCGACGTACTGCCGTCCGTTCGGCCCGACCGCCACCGACGGATCGCCCCACGCGCACGTGTCGATGCTGTGGAGCGGTCCGCGGCGCGAGGACCACGTCCTGCCCGCGTCGGTCGACGTGTAGACGCGAATCTCGGACTCGAGCGTCTCGTTCGACGCTGCGAAGAGATTGAGCTCGTTCGCCGGGTCGAAGGCAACCGAAACCTCCGTCTGGAGACCCG
>Ga0184632_10000009_pt1 | contig 55070 bp, 47 predicted proteins | sample PLM31_50_b1_FD_133153 | JGI IMG/M metagenome (GOLD analysis project Ga0184632, IMG submission 133153) | Groundwater sediment microbial communities from an aquifer in East River, Colorado, USA - PLM3-1_50_b1 | ecosystem: Environmental > Terrestrial > Soil > Riparian zone | place: USA: East... | reverse complement strand
GTGGGCGGTCCCGGCCTTCGTCAGCGCATTCGCCTGGCGGTTCATGTTCAACCAGAAGTTCGGTCTGTTCAACGGGCTGCTCTCGGCCATCGGTCTAGACCCGGTGACGTGGTTCGACAACCGTTGGACCTCACTGTTCACCGCAATCGCCACCAACATCTGGCTAGGCGTGCCGTTCATGATGATCGCTCTGCTGGGCGGCATGCAGACGATCCCCGGCGAGCTGTACGAGGCGGCTACGATCGACGGCGCCACGCCCTGGCAGCGCTTCGTCAACGTCACCTTGCCGGGCCTGCAGTCGGTCAGCATGACCGTGATCCTGTTGGGCACGATCTGGACCTTTAACATGTTCCCAGTCATCTTCCTGGTCACTCAGGGCCAGCCGGCCGGGCAGACGGAGATCCTGGTGACCGGCGCATATCGTGCCGCCTTCCAAGGGCTCCGAAACTACTCGTTATCCGCGACGTACGGCGTCCTGATCCTGTCGATCCTGCTCGTCTTCGCCTTGCTGTACCGGCGAGCGCTGCGCAAGCAAGGCGAGGTGTGGTGACATGAGCGAACTCATCGCGACCCAGGCACCGACCGTGGCGCGCATCGACCAGGTCCGCCGCACTGGTCGGCGCAAGCCCTTCGTCTCGCTGCTGCTTCACCTCACGCTGATCGTCGCGGCGCTGATCGCGTTATTCCCGATCGTGTGGGTTCTGCTCTCCTCGTTCAAACCGGGCGTCTGGGTGCAGAGCAGTGAGCTGAGCCTGATCAAGGAACCAACCCTGGTCAACTACGAGTACGTGCTGACCGAGACCAACTTCCCGCGCTGGGTGCTCAACTCGGTGCTGGTGGCGGCGTTCACCATGCTCTTGGGCGTCTTCATGGCCGCGACGACCGGCTATGCCCTGTCCCGATTCAACTTCCCCGGTCGGCGCCAGCTCATGCTGGTCTTCCTGGTAACGCAGATGTTCCCCGTCGCCATCCTTATCGTGCCGATCTACGTCATCATGGCGAACCTCGGACTGATCAACACATTGGCATCGCTCGTCATCGCCTACCTCACCGTCGCCGTGCCGTTCTGCGCCTGGATGCTCAAGGGCTACTTCGACTCGATCTCGACGTCGCTCGACGAGGCGGCCCAGATGGACGGCTGCGGGCCGTTCGCAACCTTCTGGCGGATAATCCTGCCCTTGGCCCGCCCCGGCCTCGCGGTCACCGCGTTCTTCACCTTCCTCACCGCCTGGCGCGAGGTGGCGTACGCGTCCGCGTTCATCCAGCAGGACAGCCGGTTTACGCTCGCCTATGGCATGCAGCAGTTCGTGCCACAGTTCAACCCACAGTGGGAATACCTCACCGCCGCCGCCGTGCTCGTCACCATTCCGGCCGGCTTCGTGTTCTTCTTCGCCCAACGCCATCTGGTCTCCGGTCTGACCGCCGGCGGAACCAAGGGCTGAGTTCGCCGGTGATGCAGCAACCGCTAGGCCAGCCGAGCCACGACGGCTCCGCCCGCTACGTCCCGCAGTCGGCGCCAGCCCTGGGCGAGACGGTGCCCGTCTTCGTCCGGGTGCCGGCGGTCGCCCGGGTGCGCAGCGTTCACGTGCGCACCACCCCGGACGCGGAGCCACGATTCACCGAAGGAACGGTGGATCGGCGCACCCCGGTGGAGACGTGGTGGCGGGCCGAGGTGGAGGTCCGCAACCCCGTGACGCCGTACCGGTTTCTGCTGGATACCACCGATGGCCAGCGGTGGCTGACGGCGCTGGGCGTGGTCTCGCACGATGTTCCCGACGCGACCGATTTCCGGCTCGTGGCATACGATCCGCCGCCGTCGTGGGCGGCCGCCTCGGTCGTGTACCAGATCTTTCCGGACCGTTTCGCGCGGTCCGCCGGAGCGGAGGGACGGCCGCTGCCTGAGTGGGCCATCCCCTGTGATTGGGACACCGCCGTTATTGGGCGCGGTCCGCAGACGCCACACCAGTTCTACGGCGGCGACCTCGACGGCGTCATCGAGCACCTCGACCACATCGAGTCGCTCGGTGCCAGCACCGTCTACCTGACGCCGATTTTCCCGGCCCGGTCGAACCACCGCTACGACGCGTCTTCGTTTGAGGGCGTCGACCCGCTCCTCGGCGGCGACGAGGCGCTGGTCCGCCTCGCCGATGCGGTGCACAGACGTGGCATGCGCTTGCTCGGAGACATCACGACGAACCACTGCGGTGATGCACATCCCTGGTTTCGCGCCGCGATGACCGACCGCTTCGCTGCAGAGCGAGGAATGTTCTACCTGGACGGCGACGACTACGAGTCATGGCTCGGCGTGCGGTCTCTGCCTAAACTGAACTGGGGTAGCGCGGAGCTCCGACGGCGGTTCGTTGACGGGCCTCAGTCCGTCGCTCAACGGTGGCTCCGCGCTCCGTACCACCTCGACGGCTGGCGGGTCGACGTGGCCAACATGACCGGCCGCCGCGCGACGGACTCGTTCACGCACGAGGTGTCGAACCTGCTCCGGCGCAGCGTCGCGACGGCCACGTCGGAAGGGCTTCTCGTCGCGGAGCATGCCCACGACTCCACCGGAGACCTGGATCGCGACGGCTGGCATGGCACGATGAACTACGCCGGCTTCACCCGTCCGGTGTGGAGTTGGCTTCGATCAGACGACCTCGCGCTGCCCGACTTCCTCGGCGTCCCTGGGGGTGTACCGCGGCGTCCGGGCTCCGATGTTGTCGCCACCATGCGGGCGTTCGCGGCAAGGATGTCCTGGCGGTCGCTCACGAACTCCTGGACCATGCTCGGGTCGCACGACACGGCGCGCATCCTCAGCGTCGTCGGCGACCGGTTGCGGGTCGAGGTGGCGCTGGGTTTGCTGATGACACTCCCGGGCGTACCAATGATCTTCGCTGGTGACGAAATCGGCCTGGCCGGCCTGAATGGCGAGGACGCCCGCCGTCCCATGCCGTGGCATCGCCCTGACGGGTGGGATCACCTGACGCTCGAGCGCTATCGCGCCCTCATCGCCGTGCGCCGGGACAGCGAGGCGCTCCGGCGGGGTGGACTGCGGTGGGCGCATGTGGACGGTGATGCCATCGCGTTCCTGCGGGAGACCGAATCCGAGCGCGTCATGGTCCTCGCTCGGCGCGCCCCGGGGGAGCCTGTACGCATCATGGGAGTGGCAGCGGCGACGGCGGAGAGCGTGTATGGCGGGGCGACCGCGCACTGTGGTCAGGACGGCTCGGTGTTGCTGCCGGGAGACGGGCCTACCATCGAGATCTGGCGCCTTCACTGAGCGCGCGACAGCGAAAGGGTTCCGACATGTCCCGCGTCTCGTGGTCCCGCGATGCCGTGATCTATCAGGTTTATGTACGCAGCTTCGCCGACAGCGACGGCGACGGCACTGGAGACCTGCTCGGCGCGACCAGCCGCCTCGATTACCTCACCGAGCTCGGGGTTGACGCGCTGTGGTTGACGCCGTTCTATCGTTCGCCGATGGCCGATGGCGGCTACGACGTGGCCGACTACCGGGACGTGGATCCGAGGTTCGGGACGCTGGCCGACTTCGACAAGCTCCTCGTCGAGGCGCACGCGCGAGGTCTGCGGGTCATCATTGACGTCGTACCCAACCACTGTTCGGACCAGCATGTGTGGTTCCAGGCGGCGTTGACCGCCCCGCCCGGTTCGCCCGAGCGGCAAAGGTTTCATTTCCGCCCTGGGCGTGGCGAGGCGGGGGAACTTCCGCCCAACGACTGGCAGTCGATCTTCCGTGGATCCGCGTGGACCCGACTGCCCGACGGCGACTGGTATCTGCACCTGTTCGCGCCGCAGCAGCCCGATCTGAACTGGGACCAGCCGGAGGTGCGTACCGACTTCGCCGACGTCTTGCGGTTCTGGCTCGACCGTGGCGTGGACGGCATCCGCATCGACGTCGCGCATGGCCTGGTGAAGGCTCCCGGTCTACCCGACGTCGGGCACCCGGGCACGACGCTCCTGGTGGGGGACGAGACACCCTTCTTTGATCAGGACGGCGTCCACGAGATCTACCGCGAGTGGCGGTCCATTCTGGACTCCTATGTGCCGGAGCGCATCGCGGTGGCGGAGGCGTGGCTGCCCAACCTGTTCCGGACCGCTCGGTATGTTCGCCCGGACGAACTCCACCAGGCGTTCAACTTCGAGTTCCTCGGCACGCCGTGGTCGGCGGGCGACTACCGGCGAGTCATCGACTCGTCCCTTGAGGTGATCGGTTCGGTCGGGGCGCCGACGACCTGGGTGATGTCCAATCACGACGTTGTCCGACACGCCTCGCGCCTGGCGGCCGGCGTCGGGGGCGCTGCCGGCGGGGTCGGCGCGGCGGGTGGCGCGGCAGCGCAGGCGGACCCGGCTCTGGGCCTGCGCCGGGCTCGAGCGGCGATACTTCTGATGCTCCCGTTGCCCGGCTCGGTCTACCTCTATCAGGGCGAGGAACTGGGCCTACCGGAGGTCTTCGACCTGCCCGGCGAGGCCCGCCAGGACCCCGTGTTCGTGCGCAGCAAGGGGACCGAACTCGGGCGGGACGGGTGCCGGGTGCCGCTGCCCTGGTCGGGCTCGCAACCTCCGTACGGCTTCGGGCCGGAGGGGTCGGTGCCGTGGCTGCCGCAGCCGACATCCTGGGCGGAGTCGTCGGTTGCCGCGCAGAGCGGAGTCGCCTCGTCGACCCTCACGCTCTACCGCGACGCCCTGCGGCTGCGACGTGAACTGGGGGCTCTCGGCGATGGGGAGTTGCGCTGGCTGAGCCAGCCGGCCGACGATGTGCTCGTGTTCGAGCGCCCGGGGCGGGCCGCCGGGGATCCAGGTGTGCTCTGCGCGGTGAATCTGGGCTCGGTGGCCGTGCCCGTGGCCGCCGCCGCAGGCGCGCCGTTAATCGCCAGCGGTCCACTGACCTCGGACGGACTGCTTCCTCCCGACACGGCAGCCTGGTGGGCAATCCATTGACGTAGTGGCGCACTGGCTTCCCGTGCGCACGTGGCGACGACGGTTCAACGCGACTCGCCGATGGGACTGCTGATCGCATAGCTGGAAGCATGGTTGATAGTGTCACCGGCATGACTGTGAGTATCTCGATCACGTTGGATGATGAACTCAGCCACGATCTCGATGCCGCGGTCGCGGGCGGTAACCGCTCTGCGGTGATCGCCGCCGCGGTCCGTGACTATCTGGACCGACGGGCAGTCGCCGCGGCGGCCGCCTGGCACGCTTCGTTGACGGGGGACGACGCCGTAGCGTTCGCCGATTTCAACGCCGCGTGGTAGGCCGGGGAGCGACGGTCAACCGCGGCGATGTCGTCGACTACATGCTCGGCAGCCGGCGTATCCGTGTGCTGGTGGTTAGTGCTACCGCGTACTGTCACGCCTACCCCGTGATTGTGCTGATCCACGATCGCGCCGACGGAGACGTTCCGGGAATTCTGCTGCCGCTGCCCGCGGATCTCGGCGGCGGCGGCACCATCGACCTGTCCCGCATCCGGTTTTCCGACCCGACGGCATTCGGGCATCGGCACGGCCGGATCACAGCCGCGCTCGCCAGTCAGATCGACCACGGACTACGACGCCTTCTCGCGTTGTGAGCCTGGAGGTCCTAGGGGTCAATGGATCATCTGGGGTCGGGCTCCCACCACAACGTGGTCAGGTCGTCCCCGGATGCGCCGAGGTCGCGCGGATGGGCCGGGTCGACGCCGAGGCCGATCAGCGCATCGGCGAGTTCGCCATCACGGTCGGGCGGCAGGCACAGTCGCTGCCGGGTTATCGAGACAAGGGCTTCGAACGATCCGTACTCCGGCCGCGGAGGACGGCGCCACTCCACTGCGTGTGGTGCGACGCCAACCTCGCCCAGGACGGCGACCGCGTCCGCGACGGTCGGTCCCACCGGGCGGTCGAGGTCGTGGAACATCCTCCACAAGGGATTGAGTACGCGCATCGGGTGCGCCCGGGTCAGCTCGACCACCACCCGACGGCGGGCGTGGGTGGACAACGCCAGCGCGAATGCGTCGAGATCCGGCGCGTTGTAGAACACGTGGTGGCAGACGACGATGTCCGCGATCGGGGTTTCGCCGGCCACGTCGGGCCACCGCCCGACGATCGGGCGGGTGGGAAGACCCAGCCTCGCCGAGCGTTGCGTGAGTGCGTCCAGCATGGACGGTTTGGAGTCGACGGCGATGAGTTCGCTCGCGCGGGGCGCGAGCGGCAGGCTCGCCGCGCCGGCTCCGGCACCCACGTCGAGGACGGTCCCGGAGGGTGCGAGCGCCTCGATGGCGCGCTCATATGAGGGTCCGGTCGGTGCCGCGGTGTAGTGGTCGGCCCGCCGAGCGAAAACCTCGGTCGGCACCGCCCAGGGCGAGTCTGCCACCGCCACGGTGATGCGCTTGGGAATTGCCCAGGCCTCGAGCTGTTCTCGCCACTGCCGCAGCGCGTCACCCACGTACTCATCCTGCCGGTCGGGCGAGCAGCGTGCGTAGCCCAGCCTTGAAGACGTCCGGTTCAGGCCCCCGGTCAGGATCCGCTGCAGCGCGTAACCGGGAATCATTCCGAGCAGGACAACGCCGACGGCCTCGGGTCGGCGTCCGGTGGCAGATCCCCGTGGTCGCGTGCCCGCCGGGCGACAATGACCAGAATTGCCTTCAGCCGCCCGTAGGTGCGCACCACGAACTCGGTCAGGGCCGGGTCACGCAGCGACTCGCTCCAGATGTGCAGAGCCAGGCGCATGGCCCGTACCCAATCCCATGCGCCGACCCCGGCGGCCGCCGCGGCCTGATGCGATCTTCGCGCGTACGTGTGCGGGCTAAGCTGCCCGTCCATGGAAGCTCTGCGATTGGTGCTCCGTTACGCCCACCTGATCGGGTTCGCTCTGCTGCTCGGGGGCGCGATCGCGCAGTACCTGACCGGAAAGATCCGGATCAACTCGGCAATGCTCTGGGGCGCGGCAATCCAGCTGATCACCGGCATCGGCCTGGCGGCGCCCCTGCGCGGAGGCGGCGACGCGGAACCGGACCCGTCCAAGCTCGCGGTGAAGGGCGTGGTCGCCCTGGCGATCTTCGTGATGGTCTTCTTCTCCCGGAAGCGGGATGTGGTGAACTCCGGCCACTTCATCGCCATTGTCGGTCTTACGCTGCTCAATGCTGCGGTCGCTGTGTTTTGGCGCTGACCTAGTAAGATCGCCGGAGGCGATCAACGCGGCACTGTTCCGACATATCAGGCGTATCATGTCATCGTGATCATCGTCCATACTCCGGGACACGGAAGGGTCACGGGCGGGTAACGCCGTGGCACAGCCGCAGGTGACAGGCTCCGGCTTCAAGAGCCGCGGGCGTACGCTCCGGACGTGGCATCGCCGCAGGTGTTGCGGCGATTTTGGGGAAGGAGATCGTCTTGCGCCCAGTGCGTGGGATAAAGGTGCTTGCAACGGTCGGGGCGGCAATTGTCGCGCTCGGAATGACAGCTTGCGGGGACAACAACGGCGGAGGAGCGACTCCGACCGCAACCAAGAAGACTGTGAAGGTGGGTCTCGCCTACGACATCGGCGGCCGCGGTGACAAGTCCTTCAACGATGCCGCCGCGGCGGGTCTGGAGAAGGCTAAGACCGACCTCAACATCGATGCGAAAGAGCTGGAAGCCGGGGCAACCGAGACCGAGCAGGACAAGTACAACCGGCTCAAGCTGCTCTGCCAGGGCGGATACAACCCGGTCATCGCGGTCGGCTTCGTCTACGCCGGCGTCGACCCGGCCAACGGCCCGGTGGCCAAGGCCGCGGCGGACTGCCCCAACACCAAGTTCGCCATCATCGACTCGGTGGTGGACAAGCCGAATGTGGCCAGCCTGGTCTTCGCCGAGGAGCAGGGTTCCTACCTCGTCGGCGCTGCGGCTGCGCTCAAGAGCACGACCGGACGCATCGGTTTCGTGGGTGGCTGCAAGGTCGACCTGATCGCGAAGTTCGAGGCCGGCTACATCGCGGGCGCCAAGGCGGCGAAGCCGGACATCAAGGTCGACGTCAACTACCTATCGACCCCGGCGGACCGGTGCTCGGGCTTTAACGACCCGGCGAAGGGCAAGACCGCGGCCGAGGGCATGTATGACGCCGGAGCGGACGTCGTCTACCAGGCCGCCGGCGGATCTGGCGTGGGCGTGTTCCAGGCCGCGAAGGCCAAGGGAAAGAAGGCGATCGGCGTCGACTCCGACCAGTACAACACCGTGGACCCGACGCTCAAGGACGTGATCATCACCTCGATGCTCAAGCGCGTCGACACCGCGGTGTTCGACTTCGTCAAGACCATGGGTGAGGACAAGTTCGCCTCCGGTGTTCAGGTCTTCGATCTGAAGAAGGACGGCGTCGGCTACTCGACGTCTGGCGGCTTCGTAGACGACATCAAGTCGAAGCTGGACGAGTACAAGGCGAAGATCATCAGCGGCGAGATTTCGGTTCCGACCAAGCCATGATCTGAACGTTCGGCGCCCCTGCGCGTCGAGTTGGATCGTGACGGCGGGGGACCCGTGGCCCTAAGCTGACCCAGATCGACTACCACGATCTGGATCATCGGGACTCGGGTCTCCCGCCATTATCGTTGCGTGGGGCCGAGCGGCCGAAGGAGCGATGCGAGTGCCAGCCGACGCAGTGCCAGCCGACGCAGTGCCGCCCATTTCAGGTGGTCCGCCCGCGGTCGAGTTGCGGGGCATCACCAAGCGTTTCCCCGGCGTGGTGGCCAACCACGACGTCTTCCTGTCGGTGACGGGCGGCACCATCCACGCCATCGTTGGGGAAAACGGCGCCGGCAAGTCCACCCTGATGAAGATCCTGTACGGAATGCAGCGTCCGGACGAGGGCGAGATCTTCATCGGGGGTAGCCCGATCACGATTCACTCCCCGCAACAGGCGATCCGGGCCGGCATCGGCATGGTGCACCAGCACTTCATGCTGGCCGATAACTTCACCGTGCTTGAGAACGTCGTCCTGGGCGCCGAGGACGACGCGGGTATCGGGGCCGGTGCGCGTAGGAAGATTGAACAGCTCTCCAGCCAGTACGGGCTTGGCGTGGATGCGGACGAGCTGATGGAGGATCTCGGTGTCGGCGACCGCCAGCGCGTGGAGATCCTCAAGGTGCTCTACCGCGGCGCGAAGATCGTCATCCTCGATGAACCCACGGCCGTTCTGGTTCCGCAGGAGGTCGACGAGCTCTTCGGGAACCTGCGCCTCCTGACCCGCGAGGGTCTCACCGTCATCTTTATCTCGCACAAACTCGACGAGGTGCTCTCGGTCGCGGACGCGATCACCGTCATCCGCCGCGGCACTACGGTCGCCACGGTGGACCCTAAGAGCGTTACCGCCCGCGACCTGGCCACGCTGATGGTCGGCAGCGAGCTGCCGAGCCCTGAGTTCCGCGAATCCACGGTCACAGACATCCCGGTGCTAACCGTCAACGGTCTGACCGTGTCGACCCCGGCTGGGCGGGCGCTGGTCGACGACGTGAGCTTCACCATCCACAAGGGAGAGGTGGTGGGCATCGCTGGCGTGGAGGGCAACGGCCAGGCCGAGCTCGTCGAGGCAATCATGGGCACCCGCTCGGCCAGGGGATCGGTGCAACTCGACGGCAGTGCGATCGGCGGGTGGGGCACCCGTCAGCGCCGTGAGGCGGGCGTCGGGTACATCCCCGAGGACCGGCAGCGGCACGGGCTCCTGCTGGACGCACCGCTGTGGGAGAACCGGATGCTGGGGCACCAGACCGAACCGCCCAATGCCAAGGGCCCGCTGCTGGATATCGCCGGGGCGCGGCGCGATACCGAGCAGATCGTTGCGCAGTACGACGTGCGCACGCCCGGGATCGAGATCACCGCCGGGGCATTGTCGGGCGGCAACCAGCAGAAGCTGATTGTCGGCCGGGAGATGAGCCACGCCCCGAAGGTGCTCATCGCGGCCCACCCCACCCGGGGTGTCGACGTCGGCGCTCAGGCGGCCATCTGGGAGCACATCCGTGAGGCGCGGCGGGCCGGAATGGGAGTGCTTCTCATCTCGGCCGACCTCGACGAACTGATCGGCCTCTCCGACTCCCTCAAGGTCATCTATCGAGGCCGCCTGGTCGCCGACGCCGACCCCGGCACCGTGACCCCAGAGGAGTTGGGCCTGGCGATGACCGGTGCCGCAGCGCGTTCCAGCCGGGAGGAGAGCACATGAGGCGCTGGGATCTACGCCGGGTGCTTCCGATGATCATCGCCCCGCTCGCGGCGCTGGTGCTGGCCGCGCTGGTCTCCTCGGCCGCGCTGCTGATCAGCGGGAAGGACCCGCTCGGGGCGTTCTCCGCGATGTTCGACTACGCCTTCGGTCCCGACTCAGGACCCGACGTGACCACGGAGATCCTGAATAAGGCGACGCCGTACTACCTCGCCGCGCTCGCCGTTGCGATCGGGTTCCGGATGGGACTGTTCAACATCGGTGTCGACGGGCAGTCGCGGTTGGGGATCCTCGCCGCCGGCGCCCTCGGCGCGGCGTCATTCCTCGGAGTCGTGCCCGGCCCACTGCGTGTCGTGATCATGATTATCGTTGCGATGGCGGTAGGCGCCGCCTGGGCGGCGGTCGCGGCGCTGCTGAAGGTCTACCGTGGCGTCAGTGAGGTCATCTCGACCATCATGCTGAACTTCATCGGCGGTGCGATCTTCGCCTATCTGCTCACGACGGACCGGCTCGGCGTGAAGGCGGTGGGCGGTGAGATCGTTTCGACGCCGTTGTTGAAGTCTGATTCGTGGATCCCGGGCGTGTCAGTGTTCGCCGGCACCGCCAATAAGTTATTCGGGTTCGCGTTCATAGCGATCGCGTGCGGCATCGCCTACTGGTTCCTGGTCGGCCGGACGCGGTTCGGCTTTGACCTGCGCGCGACCGGGCTGAACCCGTCCGCCGCGGTGGCCAGCGGCGTCAACGCCAAGCGGATGGTGATCACGACGATGCTCCTCTCCGGCGGGGTCGCCGGCCTCGTCGCGCTGCCCGAGGTGCTTGGTCGCGACCATGCGGTGACCACGTCGACGCCGGCGCTTGGCTTCACCGGCATCGCCATCGCACTGCTCGGCCGGAATAACCCGGTGGGCATCGCGCTGGCCGCGTTGCTGTGGGCGTTCTTGGACGTCTCCAACCTGCCGCTGGACCTGCTCGACATCCCCAAGGAGATCGTTACGATCATGCAGGGCGTGACGGTGCTCGCCGTGGTCGTGGCGTACGAACTGGCGGCTCGTGTCGGGCGCCGCCAGCAGCAGCGCAGGGTCGGTGCGGCCACCGGCGAGGCGGCCATCGTCACCCTGGAGATCCCGGCCGCCCTCGCGGCCAAGCCGGGTGTTGAGGCCGTCTCGGCAACCGTCGAACGGCCCGGTCCGACAGCGCCACCTGATTCGACCGCGCCACCCGATATGTCAGCGCCGAGCGATCCGTCAGCGCCGAGCGATCCGACGGTCCCGGGCAAGCACAGGGAGGAGCAGTCATGACCGCGGACACCGTGCTTGCGTCGACGCCGGGCGGGATGCCCGCGGCGCCGGTCAGGGCGCGCCGGTGGAGCACCCCTGTGATCCTGCTGCTCGTCGCGGCGGGGCTACTCGCCTTCTCCGCCGTGCGGGTGATCACCGGCGCCGACGACATCACGTCCTCGGGCGCGGTCCGGGCCGCGCTGGCGTTGGCGGTACCGATCGGCCTGGCCGGATTGGGCGGCCTCTGGTCGGAACGCGCCGGCGTGGTGAACATCGGCCTCGAGGGCATGATGATCCTGGGTACCTGGGGCGGCGCATGGGGTGCGCTGACCTTCGGCGCCTGGGGCGGAATCATCGCTGGGGCCATGGCCGGCGCGCTCGGCGGCCTGTTGCACGCAGTCGCGACAGTCACCTTCAACGTCGATCACATCGTCTCCGGCGTGGCCATCACCATTCTCGCGTTCGGGCTGGCCCGGTTCCTCTCCTCGCTGACCTTCGCGAACATGCCCGGCGGTGGAGACACGCAGTCTCCGAGCGTGCCCGATCTGCCCCGCATCTCCCTGCCCGGCGTGAGCGCGCTCGACGGGGTGGAGAGCAAACACTGGTTCCTCGTCAGCGACATGGCGGGGATCCTCCGCGGCCTGCTGACCGACGTATCCGTACTGACCCTCATCGCGATCGCCCTGGTGCCGCTGACGTTCTATCTACTGTGGCGGACCTCGTTCGGGCTGCGCCTGCGCTCGTGCGGCGAGAATCCTCAGGCGGCCGAGACGCTCGGCGTCAACGTCTACCGCTACAAGTACTACGGCGTAGTGGTCTCGGGTGCGCTGGCCGGTTTGGGCGGTGCGTTCCTGTCCATGGTCGCATCGAGCATCTACCGGGAGGGCCAGACGGCCGGCCGAGGCTACATCGGTCTAGCCACAATGATCTTCGGCAACTGGCGACCGGGCGGTCTCGCGGCGGGGGCCGTGCTCTTCGGCTACACCGACGCCCTTCAGTTGCGCCGGGGCAGCGAGTCGGTGCACGCTCTGCTGCTGCTCATCGCCGTGATTCTCCTGGCGGTCGGGGTCTGGCAGATCGTACGGGGGACTCGCATCGCTGGCCTCGTGAGCATCGCGTTGGCGGCGGTGGTCTCGGTGTGGTACTTCACCACCGACCAGATCCCAGTCGAGTTCGTCCAGGCGGTCCCGTACGTAACGACCTTGGTTGTCCTGGCGCTCGCCTCGCAGCGGCTGAGACCTCCCGCCGCCGACGGCCAACCCTACCGGCGTGGCGGAGGTTAGCGCTCGGTGACGGTGGACTGGGCGGCGCTTCGCGCCGCGGCGACCGAGGTGATGGGCCGAGCGTACGCGCCGTACTCCTCGTTTCCCGTCGGCGCGGCCGGGCTGGTCGACGACGGGCGGATCGTGGTCGGCTGCAATGTCGAGAACGCCGCGTACGGCGTCGGACTCTGCGCCGAGTGCGGTGTGGTCTCGGCCCTTCATGCCGGTGGGGGTGGTCGCCTCGTCGCTCTGTCCTGCGTGGACGGTGCGGGCGCTCCGCTCATGCCGTGCGGGCGGTGCCGCCAGTTGCTGTGGGAGAACGGTGGCCCGGAGTGTCTCGTCGACGCCGAGGCCGGCCCACTGCGGATGGCGGAGCTACTGCCGCACGCGTTCGGTGCGGAGGATCTGGACCGGCTGCCGGCGCAGGTGTTGCCCGCCCGTCTCCGCCCGTGGCACGGGCGCGGCACGGTCTTCGTGCACCCCGACAGCGCCGGCGGACGGCGGGTCTGGACGGCTTACTGGGAGCGGTCCAGCGGTTTCGCCGGCGAGCCGGGCGCCGACGACGAGCGCGGGATTCTCGAGGAGGGGCCGGCCTGGCCCGACACCGAGGCGGCCGTCGCATGGGGACGGTCCCGGACTCCTCGCGTCGTCGTCGTTGACGCGGATGGCGGGCTGTCGTGGGCCGGCGACGGTGACCCGCCCGCCTCGATCGGTGCCACGTGGAGGAACCCGACGGGGCGCAGCGATGAGTGAGCCATTCGCGGCCGTGGACGTCATCCGCACCAAGCGGGACGGCGGCGCGCTCTCCGACGGCCAGATCGACTGGGTGGTAGACGCCTACACCCGGGGGGCGGTGGCCGACGAGCAGATGTCCGCCCTGGCGATGGCGATCCTGCTCCGGGGGATGACTGGTGCCGAGGTCGCCCGGTGGACGGCGGCCATGATCGCCTCGGGAGAGCGGCTTGACCTCTCCTCCGTGCGTCGGCCGACGGTCGACAAGCACTCCACCGGCGGTGTGGGCGACAAGATTACGTTGCCACTGACGCCACTGGTTGCGGCATGCGGAGGCGCGGTGCCGCAGCTGTCCGGCCGCGGTCTCGGCCACACCGGCGGCACGCTGGACAAGCTGGAGACGATCCCCGGGTTCCGGGTCGCGCTCAGCAACGACGAGTTCATCGCCCAGCTTCGCGACGTGGGCGCGGCGATCTGTGCGGCCGGCGAGGGTCTGGCTCCCGCGGACCGGAAGCTGTATGCGCTGCGTGACGTCACCGCCACCGTCGAGGCGATCCCGCTCATCGCGAGCTCAATCATGAGCAAGAAGATCGCCGAGGGTACGGGTGCTCTCGTGCTCGACGTCAAGGTGGGCTCCGGCGCGTTCATGAAGTCTCTGGACGACGCGCGGGAGTTGGCCCGGACGATGGTGGAGCTCGGCGGGGCCTACGGCGTCACCATGGTCGCCCTGCTGACCGAGATGTCAACCCCACTGGGTCGCGCCGTCGGAAACGCGGTCGAGGTCGAGGAGTCCGTCGAGGTCCTTGCCGGCGGCGGCCCAGCCGACGTCGTCGAGCTCACCCTCGCCCTGGCTCGAGAGATGCTCGAGTGCGCCGGTCTGTCCGATGTGGATCCATCGGTCGCGCTCAACGATGGGCGGGCCATGGACTCGTGGCGGGCAATGGTGCGGGCGCAGGGTGGTGACCCGGATGCCCCATTGGCTCAGGCGCCGGAGCGCGAGGAGGTCCGCGCCGACCGCGATGGCTATGTCGCCGCGATGGATGCGTACGCGATCGGTGTCGCGGCCTGGCGACTCGGCGCCGGTCGGGCCCGCAAGGAGGATCCGGTCAGCGCAGCGGCCGGCGTGATCCTCCACCGTCGGCCGGGAGATGAGGTCCGCGCCGGCGATGTGCTCCTCGAGCTGCGGGCCGACGACCCATTACGCATAGCGGGGGCGCTCGATGCTGCCCACGGAGCCGTGACCCTCGCGGCGCGCCCGCCCACCCCGATCCCCCTGGTCCTGGACCGTGTCGCGCAGACTCGGCGAGCAAGAGCGAAGCCGCGCGCACGAAAATCCACCCGCGCGATTAAAGCGTAGCCCCGCGTGAGCTTGGGGGATGAGACACATTGGGGGATGAGACATGGCAGATCTGATCGAGAAGCCGACCCGTGTCCCGGTGCCCGGCGGCAAGGTCATCGACGAGTACGTGGGCCGGGTCAGCACCGGCGAGAGCGCCCTGTCGGTGGCGCACATGGTCGCCCCGGGTGGCTGGGTCGAACCGGCGCAGCGGCCCGACTTCGACGAGGTGACCCTCGTGCTGCGGGGATGTGTCCGGGTAGAGCACCCAGGTGGAGTCCTCGACGTTCGAGCTGGTCAGGCGGTCGTGGCGCGCGCCGGCGAACAGGTGCGTTACACGACTCCGGAGGAGGGTGGCGCCGAGTATGTGGCGATTTGTCTACCTGCTTTCTCTCCTGAGCTCGCTCGGCGCGACGGGGGATGATGTGGTTGTTCGCCCGCGCGGGCGCGATCGCGCTAGAGTTCGCGGCGCCGGAACCGCGGCGCCGGAACCGCTGCGTCGCCGGGGAAGGGCATTGACCGAGTTGACTGGGTGGACAGTTCCGTGACCGTATCCGCGCCAGACCCACACCGGGTCCGCGCTGCCAGCATCGAGCAACTGCGCCGTCTTGAGCTGCCGTCACCGCCGCCCACGTTTCCGCTCATCTGGGAGCTGGGCGACACGGTGGAGCTGAGGTCACTCGATGAGATCGAGGGTCGCACCGCCATCCTCAATGTGGTTCTCGCTCGCTGCTTCGGCATGCCCGGCGAGGCCGCGATGGCCTGGCTGCTGGAGGCCCATCAGCTGGAGAACCTGACCAAACCGGAGTGGAGCTTCGTCGCGTCGGGCGAGGGCGACCACCGCTCGTTCGCGCTGCACCTTGAGGCTCTCTACGCACTTGCCTGGCTGCTCGGACTCGTGCCACATCTTGACCCGGCCGAACCAGCGCCGGACGGGCTGGTCGCGCAGCTACCGCACCTGCCGTCGAAGGAGACCTTCGAGGATTGGCGCGCCCGCACCATTCCGTCGGCCCGTTCCGCTGCCGAGGCGGCGATCGTGCTGGACCTGTTCTACTGCCTCGACTGGGCCTACCTCGAGGCCGAGCGGCGTCGCATTCGCCTGCCCGGACTCATCGACTCGAACGCGATCGGCCAGCGCCGGTGGGCGCTGGAGTGGGCCGTTGTCATGCGTGGGCCGTATCAGGAGCCACCGCGCGGCTGGGAAGAGGTCGACCTGTCCACCTGACGTGCTGGGCCGCAAGATCCCCGTGATCATGAGCTGACCGTCGTCAAAAGCCGCCGATCATGACCTCCAGGTCATGATCGACGCGGTAGGACGACGGCCAGGTCATGATCGACGCGGTAGGAAGCGGCGGAGGGACACGGATGCGCTGATCTTCAGCGGAGTCGGCAGTGCGGCGAGGTCGGCCGCGAGCCGGGCCGGCTCGGTGTGCCAGGCGCTCGGTCCCATCGCCACGAGCCGAGCGGCGTCCTCGCGTCCCAGCTCGAGCTGGTGCCCGTACTCGGTCTCCTGCTCGAGCTGAAACCATCGACCGAGCGCCGCCTCGACCCGCCGGTCCTTGTCCGGGTCGACGCCGATCAGACCCAGCGCACCGACCAGCTCGGCCAGATGGTGGGGGCGCGGTGTGACCACGAGCAGGGCGCCGCCGCGGCGCAGCACCCGGTGGAACTCCGCGCCGTTGCGCGGCGCGAAGACGTCGAGCACCAGGTCGGCACATTCGTCGCCGAGGGGGAGGCCGCGCCAGGCATCGCACACCGCCGCGTCGGCCCGGCTGTGGGCGCGCGCCGCCCGCCGTACCGCCGCCTTGGCGATATCGAGGGCCAGCCCGTGGTGACTGGGTAGGCGATCCAGCACGGCCGCAAGATAATGGCCCGTGCCGGCGCCGACGTCCACCACGAGGCCGTGTCCGTTGTCGGGTACAGATTCAGCGGCGGTGTCGGCGATAGCTCTGGTGAGAAAGTCGAAATGTCCGGCGGCCAGCAGCTCCGTGCGGGCGGTGACCATCTGCGGAGTGTCGGCGTTGGCGGGCGCGCGGCCGGTGAGTAGGTTGACGTAGCCCTGCCGGGACAGATCGAAGGCGTGGCCGTAGTGACAGCGCAGCGTGGTCGCTACCTGTTGGAGCCGCCCGGCGCAGAGTGGGCACCGAAGGTGGTGCATCACCTCGGGCGTCACGGTATGTCGGCTGGCATGCTCGGCCGGGTCACCTCCGGCGACTAGTGTCTGTTCATGATGGCATCGAGCCTCCCAGCCGTCCCCACTCTGGCGGAGATACGCAGGGCCCCGAAGGCGCTGCTGCACGACCATCTGGATGGTGGGGTGCGACCAGCCACCATCCTCGAGATTGCCGACGCGACCGGCCATCGGCTTCCCGCGACCGAGGTGGCGGAGCTGGCAGAGTGGTTCAGGGCAGCCGCGAACTCCGGATCGCTGGAACGATACCTGGAGACGTTCGCCCACACTGTCGGAGTCATGCAGACCCCGGACGCGCTCTATCGGGTGGCCCGGGAGTGCGCGCTGGACCTGGGTGAGGACGGGGTGGTCTATGCCGAAGTCCGCTTCGCTCCCGAGCAGCACCTTGAGCGCGGGCTCCAGCTTCCTGAGGTGGTGGAGGCGGTGCTGGCCGGCTTCGAGGCCGGATCGGTCGAGGCCCGCGCTGCGGGTACCCCGATCCGGATCGGCACCCTGCTGACGGCGATGAGACACGCCGCGAGGTCCACCGAGATCGCCGAGTTGGCGGTGCGCTTCCGGGACGTGGGCGTCGTCGGGTTCGACATCGCCGGGGCGGAGGCGGGATATCCGCCGACCCGACACCTCGACGCGTTCGAGTATCTGCAGCGAGAGAACTTTCACTTCACCATCCATGCCGGGGAGGCGTTCGGCCTGCCGTCGATCTGGCAGGCGCTGCAGTGGTGCGGTGCGGATCGGCTGGGACACGGTGTGCGCATCGTCGATGACGTGGAGGTGCCGACCAGCGGCGAAGACGCCCGTCTTGGGCGGTTAGCCGCCTATGTACGCGACAAGCGCATCCCGCTCGAGCTGTGCCCTTCGTCCAACGTGCAGACGGGCGCCGCCGCGTCGATCGCGGAGCATCCAATTGGGCTGCTGCGGGATCTGCGGTTCAGGGCCACGGTCAACACGGACAACCGGCTGATGAGTGGTACGTCGATGTCACGGGAGATGGCTCTGCTGGTCGCGGCATTCGGCTATGGCTGGGCCGACCTTCAGTGGTTCACGATCAATGCGATGAAGAGCTCGTTCATCCCGTTCGACGAACGGTTGGTTTTGATCAACGAAGTGATCAAGCCGGCATACGCGAAGCTCACCGCGGCGGACTGATGGGGGCCTGGAGCGCGGCTACACCCGCCAGAACGTGTCGCGCGGACGCCGGTTCGGCGCCAAGCAGGGACTGACGTGCGAGGATGGCCGGCTCTGCTCGCCAGAGCGCGAAGCCGCGGCGGACCAGGACCCCGGGCGGCTTACGTCGCTCGGCCAGGTCTCGGGCCAGCCTGCGGACGTAGGTGAATGCGCGCGGTCGGCGCAGTGCGTACGCCGCGGCGAGCAGTTGCCGGGTGTGACAGTCGGCCACGATCTCCGCAGCGAAGATCCCCTCCGCGATGAAGAGAGCCGAACCGGCGAGGTCTACGACGCGACGACCGACCCGACTGTCCGATCCGAAGGCATAGACCGGGGTCTCGGCAATGCCGTCGCGGCACAGGGCACCGATCGCCGACACCGCGGCGGGCGCGTCCCAGGCGAGCGCCGACTCCCAATCCACCGCGCCATTGGCACGGGGCAGAGCGGGGTCATCGCCCTCGCGGTAAAAGTCATCCAGACACAGCACCGGAAGGCCCGTGCGGCGTGCGACGTATGACTTGCCCGATCCCGAAGGCCCCGCAAGTAGGATTACTCGGGCATTTGTCATATCCACAGTGTGCGGCTCCAGGTTCTGAGGCCATCCGACTGGGTGTGACCATCTCATCACGAAAACGGGTCCGTCACGGGCTGGGCTTTCTTCTTGCCACGCGCCGTGATGGAATCTGGCGAGGCCGACTCATTCTCTCTGGGTGCGGTGAGTGACTGGTGCCCCAGCATTACGCGAACGACGGGATCACCCGATACGACAGGATCACGCGATACGACGGCATTGAGCGACAACAGCAGTACGCGATACGACGGCTAAACGCGATACGACGGCAGTACAAGGTGCGACGCCCGCCGGCAGCACCGGTTCGGAAGGTGGTGAGGTGAGCAAACAGCAAAGCGCGCCGGGCAGGGTGTCGTCGCGGTTCGCCAGGCCGGTCGGGTGGGTACGTGACCTGCCGATCTGGACGAAGCTCGGTCTCATCATGATTGTTCCTACCCTCGCGACGATCGTGGTAGGCACGGCGGGTCTGCTCGATCAGGTCCAACAGGCGAGCAACGCGGAACGCGCTCGATCACTCGCAGTCCTGTCCGGCGACGCGGGCAACCTTGTCCACCGCCTCCAGGACGAGCGGGCGATCGCGGTCCAGCTGCTGAACGCTCCCAGCGCCGCGATCGAACGGCTCAAGGATGACTACACCAAACAGCAGGAGAGAACCGAGGCGGCAAACGTCCGGTACCGGCTGAGCCGCTCCACGCTTGCGGATGTACCAGACAACCTCCGCGCGCTGCTCGACCAGATCGAGAAGCAGCTTGGCGAGCTGCCTGTGATGCGGACCCAGATCGGGGGACGAAACAAAGTTCCGCTGTCGATCGCCGAGAGCCGCTACCGGGTCCTCATCTCCGACCTTCTCGACATCCGTGACCTCTCCGCACAGCTGACCGGCGACACCACGCTCACCGACCGGATGCGCGCGGCGGCGGCCGTGGCGACCGCCAAGGAGTTCCTGTCCCAGGAGCGGGTCGTCATCCTGCAAGCGCTGGCCTACGGCGAGATGTCGCAGGCGGTGCGGCGCGACTATGTGGCCACGCTCAAAGGTCAGGAACTCGCTCTCACGGGTTTCGCCGCGGTTGCCACGCCGGATCAGCAGGAGCTGCTGGATCGCACGGTGACGGGTCCGGAGCTACGCGAAACGCTGTCCTTCGAGGGTGAGCTCGATAGCCTTAGCACCGGACAGGACCCCGCGGACGTGGTGACGGCCGACGCCTGGGACCAGGCAATGGTCGGACGGGCCAACCTGATGAACACGGTCGAGGTGGCCCTCAACGAGCAGGCCCAGCGGGCCGCGACCGACCTCGGTGCCCGGGTGCAGCGTCGGGTGCTCATCGAGACCGGTCTGCTGCTGCTCACCCTGCTGCTCGGAGTTCTCTTCGCGTGGCTGGTGGCCCGCTCGATGGCGCGGTCGCTTCGTGACCTCCGCCAGGGCGCGCTCGCCGTTGCCCAGTACGGGTTGCCCCAGGCGGTCGCGCGGTTGCGCGACCCCGCGCTCTCGTCACACATGTCGCCGGCGGGGGTGGCGCTGCAGATCGCCGAACCGCTACCGGTACGCAGCAGGGACGAGTTTGGGCAGGTGACCGAGGCCTTCAACGCGGTCCACCTAGAGGCCGTCCGCACCGCGGCAGAGCAGGCCGCGCTGCGCTCGTCGGTCGCGACGATGTTTGTCAACCTGGCCCGACGCAGCCAGATCCTGGTCGACCGGCTTATCGGCCACCTCGACCGGCTCGAGCGCGGCGAGCAGGACCCGGACCGGCTGTCGGAGCTGTTCCAGCTCGACCACCTGGCCACCCGGATGCGCCGCAACGACGAGAACCTGCTCGTTCTGGCCGGCGCCGACTCCACCCGCATCCAGCGGGAGCCCGCCGCGCTCATGGATGTTCTGCGCGCCTCGCAGTCCGAGGTCGAGCATTACACGCGCATCGAGTTCGCCGTCATCGACCAGGACATCGAGATCGCCGCTCATGCGGTGAACGATCTGGTCCACCTCGTCGCCGAGCTCTTCGACAACGCGACCGCATTTTCCCCCCCGGACACTGCGATCAGAGTCGAGGCACGGCGGGTCGGTGATCGCTCGGTGCTTCAGGTCGAGGACCGGGGCATCGGCATGTCTCCAGACCAGTACGCCGAGATGAACGAGCGCCTCGCGACACCACCCATGGTCGATGTCGCGGTCTCCCGGATGATGGGGCTGGTCGTGGTCGCCCGACTCGCCGCGCGGCATGGCGTCAAGGTAGAGCTCCGCCCGGCGCAGGACCGGGGGACGGTCGCGGACGTGCTACTCCCCGGTGGTGTTCTGGTCCCCCGCGCGCTCGCCGGCCGGACCCAAGCGCCTACCGGCTTCCCGGCGACGCGCCCGCCCGCGATGCCACCCTCGCGGCCGGTCTTCCCGGCGCCGCTTGCGCTCGAGAGTGGACCGACGGGCCCGTCCGGTTGGCCCTCATCCGCCGACGAGGCCCGAGCCGCGTCGCTGCGCCCGCCGACCGGTCCCATCCCGCCATTTAGCGCCCCGCCCTTCAACGCCCCACCGTTTGGCGCCCAGCCGTTCAGCGCCCCGCCGGCGCCGGCCTACGGGGGCCCCCCGCCCGGGGGTCTTGGCGCCGCACTGGCAGGAGAGTTTGGCGTCCCCACACACGGTGGTGTACCGGTCAACGGCGCGAATGGGACAGGTTCCCGTGCCCTCCCGGCCTGGCATGACCTGACCGGTGCCAGTGGCCAGGGCGATCCAGGGTCCGCTTCGGCGGCCGGCGAGACGGACCCGTTGCCGCAGCGGCGGCCGACCGGACAATGGGGTGACCCCGAGCCCGATGCCGGGCCCGCGATTCCGCGGCAGACCGGCGGGTCACCCGAGGCACGACAGACCGGTGACGGCGGCGGTGGCTTCGGTGCGGCGGCGTCGAACCCACCACCCATTCCGTCCGCGTTCGCCGGCGGCCCACCGTCCGCAGCCCGGCCTCCGGTCTGGCCACCGGTCGCGGCGGACCCCGGTGACGAGTACTCCGCAGACGCCGTCCCGGGGATTCCCGAGCGGCTCTCCGCCTCCTTGGACATGACGTCCGAGATCCCCAAGATTCGCGGCGGATCGGCACCCGGTGACGCACCGCGCGATGGAGCGGAGCCAACGGTGCCACTCTCGCGCTATGCCGACGATATGACCATGGAGCTTCCGATCTTCCGCGAGCTGGAGTCAGCCTGGTTCCGGGCCGGTGATCCCACTGCGGATGAGACCGCGCCGGCCCTGTCCGCCGGGGGAAACAGCACCGACGAAGGCTGGACGGATGTGTCAGGGGGCTCAGCAATGGTGGGTTCCGCGAAGTCGGCTTCGGGCGCCTCCCAGCGGACCGGACGGTCCCCCGGATCCGATGGTGCCAGAGACGCGGCGGACGAGGTATCGTGGCGCTCCATTGCCGACGACGGCTGGCTCGCCGCACAGGCAGCCACCGATCCGCAGGACGGGGGCACGACCGACACGGGACTTCCACGTCGGGTTCCGATGGCACAGCTGGTCCCGGGCGGTGTGGACGTCACATCCGCCGGGTCCGAGCGGCGCACACCCGATGCGGTACGCGGTCTGCTCTCCGCGTACCACAGCGGCGTGCAGAGGGGTCGTGGCGCCCATGGCAAGGACGCGGAGGGTTCCGCGGACTTGCAAGCGGAAGAATGGGACACAGCGCAGACCAGTGGCAAGGAGCAGGAGGCATGACAAGTACGCAGGATCTGAGTTGGCTACTGGCCAACTTCGCCGACCGCGTTCCAGGCGTCGCTCACGCAATCGCGGTATCGGCCGACGGGTTGCTGCTCGCAGCCTCCCGCGACCTGCCCAGAGACCGTGCCGACCAACTTGCCGCGATCTCCTCAGGTCTGGTGAGCCTGACGCAGGGTGCCGCCCGATGCTTTGAGGGCGGCGCGGTACTGCAGACGGTGGTCGAGATGGACAATGGGTTCCTCTTCCTGATGTCCATCTCGGACGGTTCGTCGTTCGCCGTCCTGGCTGCGCGCAGTTGCGACGTGGGCCAGGTCGGCTACGAGATGGCCCTTCTGGTCGATCGCGTCGGTGAGGCGCTGACACCGCAGCCGCGTTCTACGGCTCCGGTGTTCGGCTGACGGCACAGGTTGGGCTCAGATTGGTCCTGGCTGGCGGAAGCGGGCCTGGCGCGAGTGGCGAGGAGGTGATCGGTGATGGAAAGCCCCGGCGACGAGCTGACCGGCGCCCTGGTAAGGCCGTACGCCGTCACCGGTGGCCGCACTCGACCTCGGCTTGAGATCGCCATCGAGGCGCTGGTGGAGACGACCCCCCGGGGCCGGAACACCAGCGGCCAGGAAGGTTTCTCACAGGGTCGCGAGCTGCAACACATCGTGACCCTGTGTGATGGGCGGCTGCAGTCGCTCGCCGAAATCTCGGCGCGAATGCAACTTCCGCTGGGAGTGGCCCGAGTACTTGTCGCGGACATGGCCGCAGATGGCCTGGTCGCGGTGTACGAGCCGACCTCGATCGACGGAAACGACGCGGTGGGCACAGAACTGCTTGAGAGGGTGCTGAGTGGACTACGGAAGCTCTGACATGACGCACCGTCCGTCGTCCGGTCGGGTGACGTCGGCGAAAATCGTCATTGCCGGCGGTTTCGGCGTCGGCAAGACGACGCTGGTCGGGTCGGTCTCGGAAATCACTCCGCTGACCACCGAGGCGATCATGACCTCGGCCGGCGTGGGGGTGGACGACACCCGACAGGTGCCTGGCAAGACCACGACGACTGTCGCCATGGACTTTGGCCGGATCTCGATCGACCATGATCTGATCCTGTATCTGTTCGGCACACCGGGCCAGACGCGATTCTGGTTCATGTGGGACGAACTGGTCCGCGGTGCCATCGGCGCCGTGGTCATGGTCGACACTCGTCGGTTGGCCGACTGCTTCGCGGCGATTGACTTCTTCGAGCACCGTCGCCTGCCGTATCTGGTGGCGATCAACTGCTTCGACGGCGTCCAATACCACGACGCCAACGACGTGCGCGAGGCGCTCGCAATCCCAGCCGACATACCGGTTCTCAGCTGCGACGCACGCACCCGCGAGTCGACGAAGCAGGTCCTGATCGCGCTGGTGGAGCACGTGCTCTCGCTTCGCCGCCCACACGCGACATCCCCGGCGTAGGACGGGGATGGCCGGGGTGGGCCGGGGTGGCAGGCAGGTAGGGCGGCTGTTGCTGAAGTCACCAGTGACCAAGAGATCGCCGCGCTCCTAACGGCTGCTGAGCCGGACTGCGCAGATGTCCGGACAACATCGATCCCCGTCGGGAACGGGCCGACTCATAGCGCCCATGAGGGGAGAGCTGTTGTTGTTATTGGGAGAGTTTGACAACCACAGCATTACCGTCGTTGACAGACTTCAGTCAGCGCAAACTTGATCACGGGTGCCGCCGCGGGTTAGCGGATATGCGCGACGAGCGGCGCTAGCTGACCGGCGAACTGGGCCAGCTCGAAGCCGAGTCGCTCGCGGTCCGCGTTGTTTGTGGCGAGCAGGCTCAGTACCACCCGTGGCGCCACCGGAGCCGCGAGGAGCAGCCCGCCATACATCTCTACGATCACGTGGCGGGGCGCTCCGGTGTTCATCATCACGCCGGCGCCGTCTGCGATGCTCAGCAGTCCGGCACCGATCGTCGCCAGCTGCTCCGCGCGCTCGGCTGGCAGCCCGGCGGATACGGCCACGCTAACCCCGTCGACCGTGGCGAGCACTGCGTGAACGGCCCCGGGCGTACGGGCGAGCATGCCCGCGAGCAGCGAGTTCAAACTGCTCGAATAGGTCGCAACGCTCGTCATCAGGACAGCCGTGCCCGCTGATCAACGCCCTCGCGCGCACGCTGGTCGCGATTGAACTCCCAGGCGGCCCGGTCGCGCTGACCCACCGCGAAGCCGCCGATCTCCTGGCCACGTCGCCACCCGCGGAAGTACCCCTCCGTGTGGGCAGCGATACTCTGGGCGTCGCGTACGATGCGGAGCTGCCGCGGCGGCGGCTGTGCGGAGCCGGGCACCAGGTTCGCCTGCGGTACGCGCCGAGGTAGCCCGGCCATCGTCTCGGCGCCGACGGCCGGATGGGCGGACTGCCCAGCGGCGCGCCATCCCTCGTCGGCGAGCCGGCCCCAGCTCGCCGTGTCGTCTACCACCGATTCGTCGACCTGGGTGAACCAGGCGGTCTGCGAGAAGATGAGCAGATCGTCGTCCGGCGGCCGGTGACCGGCATCGGGCTGGCGTCCGCCGTCGATCACGCGCAACACCGGTGGCGCCATCCGGTCCGAGAACGGATCGGTCAGCGGGTCGGAGTGCGCACTCTCGACCAGCCGAAGGGATGGCGGCTCAACCGGCATCTCCCCGGCGAGCCACGGCGCCGACAACCCACTCGGCGCGCCAGCGTCCGTCCGCTCCAAGGGCGCGTTGAGCGGATCCATGCTGAATGACAGCGTGGTCTCGGTCGAATCGCCGTACGAGCCATCGGCCGAATCGCCGTGCGCGGAGCCGGCGGGCTCATGCGCGGAGCCGGCGGGCAACCTCGAGTACACCGCGGCGAAGTCGTCCTCGGGCGGGGTGACGAGCGGCCAGTCGGTCCGGCTACCGGGGGCCGCGAAGCCAGGGACCGGGTACCCGGACTCAGGGCGCGGGGTCGGGACCGACGCCGCGGGAACGCCGGAGGCAGCCGCGCTCGCCGCGCTTACCCTGGGGGACAGCCGGCTGGCTGGCACCTCGGCGGCGGGACCGAGGTGACGGCGCGGCGCCGCCGGCGAGACCGGCGCGGTCGGATTGGGATGAACCAGGTATGGACGCGGCGGGACGCCACCAGCGTGCATGGCTCCCAGCCGTTCAACCAGCGTCCCCACGAGTGCCGCCGAGGCGGCGTCGCACGCCCGTACGGCGGCGACCGCCTGTCGAACAGTTTCGGCCACGACCGGCGCGAGCATGCGGTTGGCATTCCACCGCGGGGATTCCTCGATGGCGACCCGGAGCGCGGTGATCGCATTCACCGCGGTGGTCGTGTCGGCCACGCCACTGGAGGAGAGTTCGGCTACGAGCGCCGCGTCCCGGTTGCGACTGGACGGCGAGGCCGTCAGCAGACCGGGTTCGGGCAGGGCATCGAGGATCTTGAGCGGAATGTACTCGGCCGGGTCCGGGTAGGCCCGCAGCGCGGCTGGATAGAGCTCCCGCAACACCTCTCGAAGCGCGGCGGCGGCTGCTTGGCGTCCGGCGGTCACGGCGCCGTGAGCGGCGAGTACGGGCTTGAACTCGTCCAGATCCCAGGAAGGACTCTGCGCAGTCGCGTAGAGCGCGCCGGCCTGCAACCCTCGGGCCAGGCCCACCGCGTGACGCTGGGAGATCGGAGCCTGCATCTCCTCGTACGACGTGTCATCTGCGAATCGTTCCGAGATGTCAGCGAGAGTTGCTTCATCGACGATCGCGAGCGGGCGGTTGGCCGCCGCCATCAGCTGGGCGATGAGGTGCTCGTGACGATCCACGGCGACCGGAGCGGCACCACCCGAACGGTCGGCGAGCAGCGCACCGAGGTAGGCGTAGCCGGCCGGGTCGTCGCTGATGTGGCGCATGTCAAGTAGGCGACCCGCGTCATCAACAACCGCGACGGTCAGCCACGGCGGCATCTCGGCGGTCGCCACCCCGCAGTACACGCGCACCAACGCCACGGCTCGTTCTCCTCCCCGGTCCCGCCGATTGTCGCCCGCGGGCCACTGTTTTGCTGGCCGATGGTCTGTTAATGACCGATAGTCCCTGGAGTTTCCTAGTCGCGCCAGTCTGCAATGGCAGAGATCTTCCCAATGAGCGTGCGCCAGGCCAGGGAAGACTGCTGCGCCGGGATCTTACGCAGCCTGCGTTTTGCGAAGAATGAGCCGACTCCCCCGGCCTCTGCGGCACGCAGCGCCTCGTCGAGATCGTCCAATGGTGAGCCCGTAGCGAGCGCCACAAGCACCGGCTCCATGCGCAGGGCATAGCCGAGATCTCGGGCGAGCTCCCCTGCTTTCAGAATGAGACGCGGTTCCCACGCGTCGGGACCGCCGCGAAGGTTCTCCACGACGAGGTCGAGTTCGTAGCTGTCGTCGTCAAGCGGCACGATGTCGTCGCTGCCTACCCGCTTGACTAGCGGCGCCCAGGTGTCTAGCTGGCTAAGGTCGTGCTCGGCACCGGAGCGAACGAACTCGACGAGCTTCTCGGGGCTGTGGAAGAGGTAGAGCCTGTTGTTGCGCCCAAGGAAGACGGGCACCTCCTCCTCGACGTCCTCCTCCTCCTCGTCCTCCTCGTGATCTTCCAAGACTTGGTCGTCCGCGAGATCTTCGTCGCCCTCGACCTCATCGTCGGTCTGATCTGGCTCGAAGGCGGCCTCGACCTCCTCCTCGTCGGAGATCTCGTCCTCGTCGCTGGCGCGACGACGCCTGGCCACGGCGGCCGCGGCCGCGTCGAAGTCATCGAGATCGGCGACGGAATTGCGGTCCGCGTCGGGTTTGGCGATCTCCCCCGAGGGTCGGTAGGCCCGAAGCGTGTACCCGACCGCGCCGGGTAGCGCGATCTCGATGGGATCGATCCGTACATCCGCCCAGAGCGCACCGGTACGCGCAGAGCGTCCGCTCTCCGCCTCGTCGGCTGGCTCGTCTGCGGCCACGTCGACCTCCGTCGTACCTAGGGGTGGGTCCCTGCCCAGGGATCAGACAACGCGCCATTCCGACGAGTATCGTATCCGCGACTCAGCGCACACCCTAGTCTGTCTGGGCACTTGATCGGCGGTCGCCCCGGACGTCGTACTAGCCAGGATCCGAGGCATTACCGATCTAGAGACCCTTGGGGTGCCAGACGGTCTTCGGTTCGAGGAAGGTGAGCAGCCGGTCCAGGCCGGGCTCGGCCGACCAGTCCTCGCCGCTGCGCGGACGGATGACCCGTTTAAGGTTCTCCGCGGCCGCGACCTCCATCTGGGTGGCCAGCGCCGGGTCCGCGACGCCGCTGAGGTCGATGGCGTTGACGTCCATGTGTGAGGCGAGCCACGGCCCCGTCTCGGCGACCCGTCCGGTGAGCAGGTTGACGACGCCGCCAGGCAGGTCCGAGGTGGCGAGTACCTCGGCGAGAGTGATAGACGGCAGCGGCCGGGTCTCGCTGGCGAGTACCACCGATGTGTTCCCGGTCACAATCACGGGGGCGATCACGCTGACCAGACCGAGCAGGGATGACTCGGCCGGGGCGACCACGCCGACCACTCCGGTCGGCTCAGGGGTGGTGAGGTTGAAGAACGGGCCGGCGACCGGGTTGGCGTTGCCGTAGATCTGCGCGACCTTGTCCGACCAGCCCGCGTACCAGACCCAACGGTCGATCGCGGCATCCACCGCCGTCTCCGCCGCCGACTTTCCCAACCCCTCTCCGGCGCGGACCTCGTCGATGAACTGAGCCCGGCGACCCTCCAGCATCTCGGCGATGCGGTAGAGGATCTGGCCACGGTTGTACGCCGTCGCGCCCGCCCACGGCGACACAGCGGCCCGGGCCGCCTTCACCGCGTCGCGGACATCCTTGCGAGAGGCGAGCGCAGCATTGGCGAGGAAGTCTCCACCCGCCGACGACACCAGGTAGGAGCGTCCAGATTCGCTGCGGGGGAACGCCCCGCCCACGAATAGCTTGTACGTCTTGCGGACGCCGACCCGGGGAGCCTCGACGTGGTCGGCCTCCTCGACGGCGGCATGCTTCTTAGTGGGCAAGGTAGGCCTCCAGCCCATGCCGGCCACCCTCGCGGCCATAGCCAGACTCCTTGTAGCCGCCGAAGGGACTCGACGGGTCGAACTTGTTGAAGGTGTTGGCCCACACGACGCCCGCCCGCAACTGGTCGGCGATGGCGAGGATTCGGGAACCCTTATCGGTCCAGACGCCCGCGGACAACCCGTACGGGCTGTTATTCGCCTTCTCCACCGCCTCCGCCGGAGTACGGAACGTCAGCTCCGAGAGCACGGGGCCGAAGATCTCCTCGCGGGCGATGCGATGCGCCTGCGAGACCCCGGTGAACAACGTAGGAGCGAACCAGAAGCCGCGGTCGGGAAGCTCGCACGGCGGCGACCACCGGTCGGCGCCCTCGGACTCGCCGGCGGCGGACAGCTCGCGGATTCGCTCCAGTTGAGCCGCGGAGTTGATGGCGCCGATGTCGGTGTTCTTGTCAAGCGGATCGCCGACGCGCAGGGTGGCCATGCGGTGCTTGAGCCGCGCTAACAGCGGCTCGGCGATGGATTCCTGCACGAGTAGGCGGGAGCCGGCGCAGCAGACGTGGCCCTGGTTGAAGAAGATGCCGTTGACGATGCCCTCGACCGCCTGGTCGATGGGCGCGTCGTCGAAGACGATGTTCGCCGCCTTGCCACCCAGCTCCAGGGTTAGCCGCTTCTTGGTTCCCGCGATCGACTTCGCGATGGCCCGTCCGACCTCGGTCGAACCGGTAAATGCCACCTTGTCGACGTCGGGGTGCTCGACCAGCAGGCGCCCCGTTTCGCCACCCCCCGTGATGATGTTCACGACCCCCGGCGGCAGATCGGCCTGTTGGCAGATTTCGGCGAACGCGAGTGCCGTCAGCGGCGTGGTCTCAGCTGGCTTGAGTACCACCGTGTTGCCGGCGGCGAGCGCCGGAGCGATCTTCCAGGCGAGCATGAGCAGCGGGAAGTTCCACGGAATCACCTGCCCGGCAACTCCGATCGGGGTCTCGCCGAAGCCGGCGTGCTTGAGTTTGTCTGCCCAACCGCCGTAGTAGAAGAAGTGCGCCGCGACGAGCGGGATGTCCACGTCGCGCGATTCACGAATCGGCTTGCCGTTGTCGATCGACTCGAGCACCGCGAGCTCGCGGGCCCGCTCCTGGACGATTCGGGCCAGCCGAAAAAGGAACTTGGCCCGATCGGCGCCGCGCATCGGGCCCCAGACATTCTCGTACGCGTGCCGGGCCGCCCCGACCGCAGCGTCGACATCGGACTCACCGGCCTCGGCCACCTCGGCCAGGACCTCTTCCGTGGCCGGGTTCACCGTCTTGCGGGACCCGCCCGAGCTCGTGTCGACGAACGTACCGTTGATGAATAGACCGTACGAGGAGCGGATGTCCACGATGGCGCGGGACTCAGGTGCTGGGGCGTATTCGAAGGCAGGCATGGCTCAGTCCAGGGTGAAGTAGTCGGGGCCCGAGTATCGGCCGGTGGCCATCTTGGTCCGCTGCATGAGCAGGTCGTTGAGGAGAGTGGACGCGCCAAACCGGAACCAATCGGGGTCGAGCCAGTCCTCGCCAGCTGTCTCGTTCACCGTCACCAGGTATTTGATCGCATCCTTGCTGGTGCGTATGCCGCCGGCCGGCTTGACCCCGACCTGCCTCCCGGTCACCGACCGGAAGTCCCGGACGGCTTCGAGCATCACCAGCGTTACCGGCAGCGTCGCGGCGGGCGTAATTTTCCCCGTCGAGGTCTTGATAAAGTCACCGCCCGCGAGCATGCCGAGCCAGCTCGCGCGTCGCACGTTGTCGTAGGTCGCGAGCTCGCCGGTCTCGAGGATGACCTTGAGGTGGGCCGGCCCGGCGGCTTGCTTCACGGCCACGATCTCGTCGAAGACCTCCATGTAGCGTCCGGCGAGGAAGGCACCACGATTGATGACCATGTCTATCTCGTCGGCTCCGTCGGCAACCGCGGCGCGGGTGTCGTCGAGCTTGACGGCGAGCGGCGCCTGTCCGGACGGGAACGCCGTAGCGACGCTCGCCACGTGGATCCCGGTGCCACGCAACTCCTCCGCCGCCGTAGCGACCATGGAGGGGTAAACACAGACCGCGGCGACAGCCGGACAGGTCGGATCGGCCGGATCGGGGCGCCGGGCCTTTGCGCAGATCGCGCGGACCTTACCCGGGGTGTCGGCGCCCTCGAGCGTCGTGAGGTCCACCATCCGGATGGCGAGGTCGATCGCCCACTCCTTTGCGGACGTCTTGATCGAGCGGGTGCCGAGGGTGGCCGCGCGAGCATCCGCCCCGACCTGGTCGACCCCCGGCAGACCGTGCAGGAACGTGCGCAGGGCGGCCTCCGAACGGGCGACGTCGGTGAGATCGGTGGGCCGTTCAACGTCGAGCGTCGGCGACGTGTCGGTGGACTTCGCTGTCACCGTCATACCAAGGAGTCTACCCACGGACCAATATACGGATCTTGCCGATCGGCGGGAGCCGGCGCACCCAAACCAGTTGGCTAACGTTCATCGACACGTCGCACCATGGAAGCCTCTGGTTGGGCGATGTCTTGCGAGCGTACGAGGTGTGCGGGTCGCGAACTTCACGGACACCTATCTGCCGCGCCGCGACGGCGTGATCACCTCGATCCGGACACTTGTCGAGGCGCTCAGCATCGAGGGCCATTCCCTGTTAACGGTCGTGCCGCGCCACCCAGACCAGTCCGACGAGCCGGGGCTGCTACGGCTGCGGGCACTGCCATGTGGCGTGGCCGACCTGAGGCTCTCGCCGTGGTTGCTGCGCGCCGCGGCCGCAAGCGGCACCCTCACCGAGGTGGCCGCCCACCGACCCGACGTCATCCATGTGCACACGCCCGGACCGGTCGGTCTGTTGGGTGTGATGGCCGCGCGGCAATTCGGGGTGCCGCTCGTGCAGACCTACCACACCGATCTGCACGCGTATGCCGAGGCGTACCGGTTCCCGGTCCGGGCGCTCAGGGTCGGGGTCCGGCTGTACGCGCGCCGTCTTGGTCTGCCGCGGCCACCGATGCGGTGTGACGAGACCACACCGCCAGGTGGCCGGGCGGCGGCGATCGGGCGCCGGCGGGCGGTGATGGACGCTGGCAACGCGTTGCTGCTCGGTGACGCCGATGCCGTCGTCGTGCCCACTCGGGCGGTGCTCGACCGGATCGAGCTTCCAGTCCCCGACGACCGGATCTTCCTCGTGCCCACCGGGGTGGCCGCACGAGCTACCACGCCCGATGCGATCGCCGCATTCCGCGCCGCCTGCCAGCTGCGGGACGACGACCGGGTGGTGCTGTTCGTCGGTCGCATCAACCGGGAGAAGGGCATCGATCTGCTCATCTCGGCCTTCGATCGGGTGCTCGTCGCGTGTCCACGGGCTCGGCTCGTCCTCGTGGGGGCGATGTACGAGCCGAAGTGGATTGCCGGATTGCTTCGGGAGGCTGGACGGTGGATCGCCGACCGGGTCGTGCTGACCGGGCAGCAGCCGCCCGCCGTGGTCGCCGCCGCCTACCGCGCGGCCGAGGTCTTCGCCTTCCCGTCCCGAACCGACACGCAGGCCCTGGTGCTACAGGAGGCGGCCTTGGCAGGCGTGCCTTCCGTTCTCGTGGACGAAGTGCTGCACCGCCACGGTCCGCTCCGCGGTTCAGCGGTACACACGCAGGCCCACCCGGCGGACTTCGCCGGGGGGATCATTCGCCTGCTCGTGGACCCAGAAGCTGCCCGCGCGCTGGGTGCCGCAGCCGCGTCGAACGCGGCCGGGCACACTCCCGCCCGTTACGCGGCCGCGATGCTGGAGGTGTACGCCCATGCCGCTGCCGCGCATGCCGGACGCCCATGCTCACGGGCGCGGGCGGGGGTGCTCGCCGCGTCGGGCGCCGCGATGGTCGCCGCATCGGGCGCCGCGACAGCGGAGTTGCCGGTAGTTTGAACAGCCGTGGATGTACTCGTCGTAGACCACCCCTTGGCGAAGACCCGCCTCACCGCTATGCGCGACGAACGCACCGAACCGGGTGCATTCCGTGCCGCCCTACACGAATTGACCACGATGCTGGTGTACGAGGCGGCGCGCGCACTCGCCGTCGAGTCGTACCCGATCCGGACTCCAGTCGCCGGCGCTGAGGGCCACCGCGTCGCTAATCCGCCGCTGCTCGTCCCGGTGCTGCGGGCAGGGCTCGGTATGTCCGACGCGGCGTTGGCATTACTGCCGGAGTCGTCAATGGGCTTTGTCGGGCTCGCCCGCGACGAGGATACCTTCGCGCCACGGGCCTATCTGGAATCCCTTCCGACGGATTTGACCGACATCCCGGTGATGGTGCTGGATCCGATGCTCGCCACCGGCGGTTCGCTGGAACACTGCGTTCGCCTCATCGCAGACCGCGGCTGCACCGACGTCACCGTGATCTGCGTGCTAGCGGCTCCCGAGGGGATCGCTCGACTCGACGCGTCCGGATTGCCGATGCGTTTGATCACGGCGGCGATTGACGACAAGCTCAACGACCGGGCATTCATCGTGCCCGGCCTCGGTGACGCGGGTGACCGTCAGTTTGGCGGCATGCCCCGATTCTGATCCCGGCCGGCGAGCCGTTCGCGCGTCGCTCAAGAAGGTGGCTCCCGGGTGGTCGCGAAGGCGAGCGGGAGCAGCAGGATGCCAATGATGAGTGGGCCGACCATGTAGCGCACCAGCTGGCCCGGATTGTTGACCAACACGTTGATCTGGTTGGCCGCGACGACCGCGACAAGGCCGAGCACCGCCACGTCCCGCCTGCGCCGGGCGAAGAGGATCACCGCCAGGTAGGCCACGTAACACCAGGTGGCGCCGCGCCAGGCGAACCACTCGAAGGAACGGGTGTCGGAGAGCCGGCGGAGGAACACACCGGTCGCGTGGGCCGGCTCGCTTAGCGGTGAGAGCCTGATGGCGTCGGAGAACGGGCTCTGCGCGATACGGTCCCTCGGGAAGCCGAAGTAGTGCCCCACCCCGGCGATCGGTATCTTCACGGTCCAGCCGTGGGCCGGACCGGGGAACGGGTTCCAGGCGATGGACCCCCGGCACAGCCGTGTCTGCGCCATCTCGTCCGGCATCCGTTTCAGCAGGCGCAGCCACATGTCGAAGAGTTCCCCGCGGCGATCGCTCGCGGCCGCGAAGTTGAACTCGGGCCGAGCGTAGGTCACGGTGGTGTCCGAGGTGTAGCAGTTGGCCGTGGATGACCAGTAGTCGAGTGGCGCCACCGAGGACATGAGCTGCTTCTCGCTGGCGGTGAACGCGCCCGGCCGGTGGGAGTAGGCGACCGCGATGTCGGCGTAAGCAGTCCCCAATACCAACTCGGATCGGGCCGGCCGCACACCGAGCGCCGGATAGACGGCGACGTTAGCCAGCAAGCCGACCGCGACAGCGGCCGCGCCGCACACGACGACGCGCCACCGAACGCCGGCGAGCACCGGCACGAGGAAGGCAACCGTGAGCGCGATGACGACGAAGCCGTTCGGCCGGAACAGTCCTATGAGGATGCGCTCGGCGAGCAGGGCCATCCACAGCCGTCTCGCCGGGTTCGGTCGGATCGTGATGATCCGCGCCACGGTGCCGAGCAACCAGACCTGGGTGATCACGAATGCGACGTCCTTGGAGACGTACACGGTGAAGGTGCCCACGACGGGTAGGCAGGTCGCGGCGATCGCGGCCACCGCTACCCATCGGCCGGGCACGCCCAGCCGCCGGATTCCGGTTACCACGTACGCGAGGCCCCCGGCCATAGCCACCGTCTGGGCGAGTGTCAGCAGGCCCAACTGGCCAGTCGTCTGCAAGGAGAGCCAGACCATCCCGTTGTAAAGCACCGAGTGTTGGGTGCCCCAGTTGCCGGTGCTCACCATCCAGACGTACATGACGCTGTCGTAGCTCAGCGTCCCCGGGAAGAAGGCGATCCACCAGAACAGCAGCACCGTCTGGGCGACTCCGTAGGTGATGGCGCCGACTCGCCAACCGCGCGACGACGGCAGTCGCCAGTCGCGCGGCGCGGGTGGCCGCCAACGCCGGGACCAGATGGATCCGGCCCCCGGCTCGGCGGCCCCGGCGTCCGGCCGGCGGCCCTCCTCGGAGTCCGGGTACGCGACGGGAACGCTCACCCTGGTGCCTCCCCGCGTCTTCGTATGTCCCGGCGGCGGCGGGCTGCGCGCAGCGCGCGGGTCACAGCCGGGGGCAGCAGATCCACAATGATCGGGTGCTTTGGCCGCCGGGACGGGGGCGACGGCGGTGGGGCTGGCGCTGGCGGCGCCGAGGGCTTTGCCGGCCAGTCCGCGATCTGCACGATTCGGTGGCCGGCCACGTCATGATCCGACCAGGCCGAGTCCGGCTGATCGGTCAGCCACTCGACCAGCGCCTTTCGCAGCGCCGTCGGGTCCCCCCAGGTGGCGTACATCTTGTTGGGGCTGATCCACACCGGACAGAGCCCGTCATCGCGGATGGCGAACCAGACCGCGGCCGCCACGCCGGGTGTGTGTGCGGCCCGGTAGTCGTCGAAGACGACCACCCCGTCGGGCTGTAGCATCGCGCGCGCCGACGCCACATCGACGCTGACATGTCCGAAGTGGTGCGAGGCGTCAACGTGCACGAAACGGCACGACCCCGCCGCTACGTGCTCTCCGATCGTCGACGTGGGGCCCTCCACGATGGCCGGAAGGTGGTCGTGGAAGGCGAGGTAGTTGCGTTCGAAGGTACTACGGGTGAGGGTGGCGTACGAGCGGAGCATCTCCACGGCGTTGGCCTCGTTGGGCGCGGGCGAGTCGAAGAGGTCGCACACCGTGAACTTCTCGCCCGGTTGCACGTGCGCACCAATGAGGACAGCGCTCTTGCCCAGGTACGCGCCGAGTTCGCACAGGTCGCCCTGCACGCCCTGGGTCTCCTGGTAGCTCAGCAACCAGTTGATCAATCGCTGGTCGGTCGGGCGGAGCCATCCGGGGATGTCATCGATGTTTGCCGGGACCGCGTGCTGCGTCGGCATCTGCACCACCATCGCGTCGAAGGATGTCCACGGCGTCTGTGCCGAGGACGTCGGCGAACACCCGACGGACGACCCGCTCCGCGGCGTGTCCGTCGTCGAGATAGCAAAACCGGGCCCGGAACTGTGCCCGCGCCTTGGTGGCCGCGTCATCCCACACCGTCCCGGTGCGGAAGCTGTCGACCAGGTCGACCTCGGTCGTGGCCACCACGCCAGGGGGCTCGGCAAGAAGGTCGAATGTGACGCCACGGATGCGTCGATACGCATCCCAGTCCGGCGCGAACACGGCTATCGGACGATCGAGCACCGCGTAGTCGAACATCACCGCCGAGTAGTCCGTGACAAGCACATCCGCGGCGAGCAGGAGGTCCTCCACGCACGGGTGTTCGGAGACATCCCGCACCCTTGGGTGGGGCGCATCCTTGCCGCCCGGATAGAAGTAGTGGGCGCGGACCAGCACCAGGAAATCCGGGCCTAGGGAATCGGCGAACTCCCCGACATCGAGCATCGGCTGGAAGCCGGCGACATACTCGCGATGTGTCGGGGCGTAGAGCACGACGGTCCGGGCGTCGGAAATGTCGAGGAGCCGGCGCGCCGTTGTGACGTCCGCGGGGGCAGCCAGGGCGAGGCGATCGTTGCGAGGGTAGCCGTACTCCAGCGTCTCGTACCGGCATGGATAGGACCGGGACCAAACCTCAGTGCTATGGGCGTTTGCGGTAACGCTGAAGTCCCAGCGGTCGCAGCGGCGCATCAACGCCGCCATGTCCATACCCTGCGCGCCGAGGGGGAACGCGGTCTGGTCCAGCCCCATGACCTTCACCGGAGTGCCGTGGTGCGTCTGGAGGTGGACCGAGCCTCGGCGCTTGACCACGAAGTCGGGAAAATTGACGTTGTTGACCAGCCAGCGCGCCCGCGCCAGGGTGCGGTAGTAACGCAGCGAGCCGGCCACAACGTACGGCACTCCAGCCGGCATGGTCTCGGCGTGTCTGCGGTCGACCACCCAGACCCCCCGCACCTGCGGTAGGAGTTCGCGGGCCCGGCCGAACACGGCGGCAGGATTGCAGGCGAAGCCGCGATACCAGTAGGCGGCGTACACCGCGAGCCGCGAGTCCAGTGGCAGCAGCCGCAGCAGGTGGTAGTAGAGACGGCCCACGGCGGCGCGCAGCCCCGATCGGATCACGCGGGCCTCTGACCGCGCCTTCCTCACCGCGGACCCGGCGCGACGGCGGCTTCGTTGCACCGCGAGGCGGACCAGGCGCAAGCCCCGGAACGCGCGGTAGGCGTCCGCGGCGAGCAAGCGCCGACGCAGCCGGCTGAGTCGGCCAGGTGGCGGTTGGTCGTCGGCCGGCCGGTAGCGCCGGTAAAACCCCGACATCTGACGGAAGAACGCTCGGCGGGTACGCGGCGGCAGCCTGTCCTTCCGGGACTGGACCACAAGGAGGTGCCACACCATCCGCTGGAAGATCTCGTCGCGAAATGGCGCCGCGCGCTCACCGAGCGCGTCGAGGCGCTTGAAGACGCGGGCCCACTGGTCGAAGACCTCGAAATGCCGGTCGCTGCGGGTGTGGGTAATCGCGTCCTGGCGGCGTTTGCGGTAGTGGTAGCAGACCCGGCCCAGCGCCGCGATCCGATCGGCGGCGATGAGCACCGGGTAGGTGAAGGGCAGATCCTCGTACCACCCGGTTTCGAAACGGATGCCGGTGCGCACGAGGAAGTCGCGGCGCAACACCTTGTTCCAGGCCACCGTGAAGAGGCTGAGGAAGCCTGTCTCCTCGCCCAAACCGACGCATCCTCGCTGGTCCGCCTCGCGCAGAAGGCCGCGCCCGTCACTCGGCAGGTGCCGGCCGAGCCAGGTCACTCGAGTGTGGTCCACGAGGAGCACATCAGGTCGGGTTTCCCGGAGTTTGTTGGCTATGGCGTGGAGCGCCCCGGTGGCGATCCAGTCGTCGCTGTCGACGAACCAGACGTACTCCCCGGTCGCGTGGTCGAGACCGACGTTGCGGGCCCGGCCGAGCCCCACGTTGTGAGGCAGGTGAATGACCCGCACCCGAGGATCGTGCTCGGCGTACTCGTCGAGGATCTCCGGGCAGTGGTCGGGCGAGCGGTCATCGAGGGCGATCAGCTCGAGATCGGTGAACGACTGACTGAGGACGGAATCAAGACACTCACGAATGTATCCCTGAACCGCATAAACCGGAACTATTATGCTCAGAAAGGGCATAAGCCGCGTTACCTCCCCCGCCCGGGCGTGGCTGTCCTACCGGCTGTTCTACCGGCCCAGAGCCGTCTCCACCTCGGTCCGCAGCGCCGATAGCGCCGCCGCCGCTCGAGCGCGGGCAGGGGCTACATCCTCGATGCGGGGCTCGGCCCCGTTGCCAGCGCTGACCGGCTCCACGACCTCAAGATATGCCTTGAGCTTGGGTTCGGTGCCGGAAGGACGAACGACCACCCGGCAGGAGTCGGTGCGGATAATGACGACGTCGGTTTCGGGTGCCAGATCCTCAAGCGACGAGACGGCGTCGTCGAGCAGCGCGGCAGGTGGCTTGGCGCGCAGATTGGCCATCGCCTCAGCGATAGCGGAGATCTCGTCGACGCGGAAGGAGATCTGGTCCGTGGCGTACACCCCGAACTCCATCGCCAACTCGTCGAGTCGGTCGCCCAGCGTGCGCAACTCGGCCTTGAGCCCGGCCGCGAGCTCGGCAACGAGGAGGCCCGCGGTGATGCCGTCCTTGTCGCGGACGTGCTCAGGCGCGACGCAGTAGCCCAGCGCCTCCTCGTACCCGTACACGAGACCGGCCCCTGCGCGGACTATCCACTTGAAGCCGGTCAACGTCTCCGCATAGCCCTGGCCGCGTGCCGCGCATAGGGCCCGCAGGAGCGAGGACGACACGATGGTGGTGGCGTAGAGACCCTGGACACCGCGCCGCATGAGATGGTCGGCCAGAAGGACGCCGACCTCGTCGCCCCGCAGCATCCGATAGCCTCCGCGTTGATCGCCTCCGGTCGGGCTGGAATCGGACATCGCGACCGGGATGGCCACGGCGCAGCGATCCGCGTCGGGATCGTTGGCGATCGCGATGTCGGCGTCGACGATTGCGGCGAGGCCGAGGACGAGATCCATCGCCCCGGGCTCCTCAGGGTTGGGGAAGGCGACCGTCGGGAAGGTCGGGTCTGGGTCGGCCTGCTCAGGCACGCTCGCCGGACGCGCGAAGCCGGCTTGCTCGAATGCCTCCGTCAGCACCCCCGCGCCCACTCCATGCATGGCCGTGTACGCGACCACCAGGCTGGCCCGCTCGGCTGGCTCCACCACATCCGGATCGAGCACGGCGACGGCACCATCAAGGTAGGACGCGACGATCTCCTCGCCTAGGATCTCGGGCGGGTCGCCCAAGGCCACCTGTGACAGCGGACCAACCGACCGGATCGCCGCTTCTATCTCGGCGTCCGCCGGCGGCACGATCTGGGCCCCATCCCCGCCGACACCGCCGAGCCCCGCGCCGAGGTAGACCTTGTAGCCGTTGTCCTGCGGGGGATTGTGGCTAGCCGTCACCATGACACCGGCGCAGGCGTCCAGAGCCCGCACGGCGTGCGCGAGAACGGGTGTCGGGAGCACCCGGGGCAGCAGCAGAGCCTGTCGGCCGGCCCCCGTGGCAACCCTGGCGGTCTCTTCGGCGAAACGACGCGAACCCCGCCTCGCGTCGTATCCGATCACGAGCGGTCGGGTCGGATCGCGTTCAACCAGCCAGGCGACCAGCCCGGCCGCGGCCTGCCGGACCACTGCGAGGTTCATGCCGTTGGGACCTGCCCGCATCGGACCACGCAGCCCGGCCGTGCCGAACGTCAACGGTCCGGCCAACCGGTCCGCCAGCTCGGCGGCGGTGTCGGGTAGGCCCTCAATGACCGCGCGTAGCTCGGCCTGGCTGGTCGGGTCGGGGTCGTCGCCGAGCCATCGCTCGGCCCGCGCCCGCAGTGCGTTGAGTTCCACCGCGCACCACCTCCGTCCGCCCCGGCGTTGAGGTGTTGATAGCACGGGTCTACCTCGCCGCGCCCGACTTTGTTCGTCGATCTAGGGCAGGTCGCGTGATCGGAGATCGACTCACGCGACTAAGTCCTTGATCGACGAGGGGCCGAGCGCTACACGAAGGCGAAGGAGCGGGTCATCTCGTCAAAGATGATCTTACTGTCGGCGAACTGGGGGTCGGGCACGGTGAGATAGAAGTGGTAGGCCTTGCCGTCTACCACGACCGCACGCCAGATGCCGTGTCGCATCCCGTTGCCGGAGCCGCACGTGTACTCGAGCTGGGCGCCGTCCTTGCCGGCCAGTTTCGCGTCGACGAGCGCGACCCGCTTGTAGGGCGACGGACAGATCGAGGGCTTCTTAAGGCCGGTCTCGGCGGTCTGGAAGAACCTCTGCGCGGTGCCCGAGGCGGCCTCGATGTTGATCCGGATCTTGCGTCCACCGGCCGGATCGGTGAAGTTCACGTACGACCCGTTGTCTGACCTCTCCCAATCCTTCGGCACGTTCACGGCGATGCCGCGCTCCCGGAACTCCTGAACGGCGATGAGCGGGGTGTCCGCTGACGGTGCGGGTGTGGTCGCGCCGGGCGCCCCGGGGTTGGCGTGGCCGGCGAACCAGCCCGACATAGCGCCGATCCCGGCCAGGGCGAGAACCGCGACCAGGCCGGCGCCCACTATCACGCGGGCGCGGGTTGTGGGCTGCCGCGCCTCGCGGCTCAGTGCCCTGACGCGGCTGGCGACCTGGTCCGCCATGACCGCACCGCTGGAGCGGGCGCGTCGTCGGCCGACGCCCTCACGACGCGGCGGCGCCGATCGTTGCCAGTCATCGCTGCCCGGCAACGGCACCGGTCCCGGCCGGGACGCGCCCGGCGGAGCGTCGCCGCCACTGGCTTCGCGTAGTCGGGCGATCTGGCCGGTCAGCGGCTCATCCGGGTCGAGCATGGCGCGACCGCCAACCTGACCGCTACGGAGTATTGCGGGCGGAGCGCCGACGGGCGGGCGTACCACCGCGTGTGGATCGGTGTCGTGGTGGGCGTGGGCTTGTCCCGACCGGCTCAGCGCCCCGGACAGCAACTCGCGCAGCACGGCGCGGGCATGGTCCACGCTCCACCGGTGCGCTGGTTCCTTCTCCAGCAGACCCCAGAGGACCGGCTGGAGCGGACCAGCCAGTCGGGCCGGCCGCGGCGCCTCCTCCACCACCGCCCGCATGGTCTCGAACGGATCCCCCCGGTCGAAGGGCGGGCCACCCTCGACGGCCGTGTAAAGGGTCACGCCGAGGGAGAACAGGTCGCTTGGTGGGCCGAAGGTTCCGCCGACGGCCCGCTCGGGCGAGATGAAGTGGGGCGAGCCGAGCACCATGCCGGGTGTGGTGAGCTTGCTCTCCGTCGGCAGGCGGGCGACGCCGAAGTCGGTGAGCACGCACCGCCCGTCGGTGCAGATCAGCACGTTGGCGGGCTTGACGTCGCGGTGCAGGACCCCAGCGGCGTGGGCAACCTCAAGGGCACCGAGCATCGCAACGCCGATCTTCGCCACCGCTCGCGGGGCGAGCGGACCGTCGTCGATCACCATGTCGGCCAGGCTGCGGGCCTCGAGCAACTCCATCACGATCCATGGCCGGCCGCTGTCGGTCACCACGTCGTAGACCTGCACGACGCTGGGGTGTGACAGCGCTGCGGCGGCGCGCGCCTCGCGCAGCGTGCGCTCGCACAGGGCGTCCTTCTCAGACTTGGGCATGGTCTGAGGGAGGAGCACCTCCTTGACCGCCACGTCTCGGCGCAGCAGCGTGTCGGTGGCGCGCCAGACTGTACCCATGCCACCGTGACCGATCGGGGTCCGCAGTTCGTAGCGGCCGCCCACCACTGTCCCTGGGGTGGCGCGGTCGCCGCTCGGACTCCCAGCGGAGGACTGCTCGCGCCACGTCGGGATCTGCGTGGTCACGGAAGGCAAGCCGTCGTACGTGGGGCCATGGAAGTGCGTCGCTCCCGGATAGTGGGTGGTGGCTATGCTGCGATGTCGCTGAGCCTGCGATGCGAAGTGACACCGAGCCCTATCTTGCGTGAGGATGCGCTCCAGGAAAAGTCGATGGCAAGCCGAATCGCCGACCCGTCGGCTATCTGTCGTCGTTTGGTTGCTGCGAGTGACGATGCCCGCCCGCCCGGCCGGCGCGGCGGGACTCAAGATTGTGCGCAATTACTCATAGGTGCGTGGCGTTAACCGGCGTTCAGGAACCTACGATCCGGTGGTATGAGTAGCGTTCGGCGCAGTGAGTCCGGCTTCGTGATCAAGCCGGTGTACTCCGACGCTCCGGCGGACCTGCCGGACCGGCTCGGTGAACCGGGTTCCTTTCCGTTCACGCGTGGCGTATATCCGACGATGTACAGCACGCGGCCATGGACGATGCGCCAGTACGCCGGGTTCGGCACCGCGGCGGAGTCGAATGCCCGGTACCACGCGCTCCTGGCGGCCGGGACCATGGGCCTGTCGGTCGCCTTCGACCTCCCGACCCAGATGGGTTTCGACTCGGACTCGCCGATGGCACACGGCGAGGTCGGCAAGGTGGGGGTGGCGATCGACTCGCTGGATGACATGCGGTTGCTCTTCGACGGCATCCCGCTCGATCGCGTGTCGACGTCCATGACGATCAACGCACCGGCGTCGCTGCTGCTGCTGCTCTACCAGCTCGTGGCGGAGGAGCAGGACGTGCCCGCCTCGGCGCTCAATGGCACCATCCAGAATGACATCCTTAAGGAGTACATCGCCCGCGGGACGTACATCTATCCGCCCAAGCCCTCGCTCCGGTTGGTCGCCGACACATTCGCCTACTGCCGCCGTGAGATTCCTAAGTGGAATACGATCTCGATCTCGGGCTATCACATGGCCGAGGCCGGGGCGACGCCGGCGCAGGAAGTCGCATTCACCCTCGCTAACGGCCTGGACTATGTACGCGCCGCCGTCGCCGCCGGCCTGGCCGTCGACGAGTTCGCGCCGCGATTGTCATTCTTCTTCGTCGCCCGGACCACGCTGCTCGAGGAGGTCGCCAAGTTCCGAGCGGCCCGGCGAATCTGGGCCAGGCTCATGCGGGACGAGTTCGGCGCCCGGGACCCGAGGTCGCAGATGCTCCGGTTCCACACCCAGACGGCCGGGGTACAGCTCACCGCGCAGCAGCCCGAGGTCAACATGGTCCGGGTGGCCGCGCAGGCGATCGGAGCGGTGCTCGGCGGCACTCAGTCCCTCCACACGAACTCGTACGACGAGGCCATCGCGCTGCCAACGGAGAAGGCGGCTCGGTTGGCTCTGCGGACCCAGCAGGTGCTGGCATATGAGACCGATCTCACCTCCACCGTGGATCCTTTCGCCGGGTCGTACGTGGTTGAGGCGATGACCGACGAGGTCGAAGCTCTGGTCGTCGCGCTCATGGCGCAGGTCGCCGAGCTCGGCTCGGCCGTGGACGCGATCGAGGCCGGCTTCCAGAAGCGGGAGATCGAGACCTCTGCGTACACAATCGCCCAGGAGATTGACTCCGGTGAACGCGTCGTGGTCGGGGTCAATCGGTTCGTACTCGCCGAGGAGGAGCCGTATGAGCTGCTGCGAGTCGATCCCTCGATCGAGGCCGATCAGGCCGTCCGGTTGGCCCGCCTGCGTAAGGACAGGGACGCTCAAGCGGTCGAACACACGCTCGCGCAAGTACGCGCCGCCGCTGAGGGCACCGCGAACCTGCTTCCACCGATGCGGGAGGCACTGCGGGCGAGAGCCACGATCGGTGAGGTGTGCGACACGTTGCGGGGTGTATGGGGTCTCTACCGACCAAGCGACCGTTTCTAACCCTCCGCAACGGCGAGTTAGCGGTCTTGGCCGTGAACATCGTGCATACTGATCGTGAACTGTCTCACGTCGAACGACGTACTAGCGGGCGTTGAGGATGGTCGGTCCGGCCGCACACGATGCGTGACGGGCACCCGTGGCCGATCTCCGAGACCTTGTGACGGTGCGTCATGTGGTGGCGTGAGCGGAAACCGAACGCACTTAGCACGGAAGCGCGCCTAACGGGTGTTTGGTGCCATACTGTCGCTGGCACTAAGGGGGTTGTTGGGGCTTATGTCCTCATTACCCGGTAAGGTTGATGCCACCCGTCCGACACAGCCCAATAGAGAAGATCACGATCCATCTCACACAACGCAACGGCAGTGGAACCCAATTGATATTGCGCTCCGTCACCATGGCGCTAGGCTCTCTGCGTCCCGGGTTAACCCAACCTATCGAGATCGAGACACGACAGTGACGAGTGCGTTGACGCTGCCTTCGGAGTTGGGCAGCAGCGAGGAGCCAGAACCGGAGGCCGTGTGGGCGGAGGCGCCCAAGGGGGCCGATCCGCTGCCCGGTCAACTGGATCGCTGGCTGGCATCGAGAGGCGCCGAGCTCGTCGCGCTACGCCGGCATATTCATGCGTATCCGGAGTTGTCTGGCCGCGAGTTCGAGACGGCTGCCCTGGTGGCCCGCGAGCTGACCGTTGCCGGCCTCAAACCCCGCCTGATGTCGAAGGGCAACGGGGTGATTTGCGATGTCGGCACCGGGGATCGGGTTGTCGCACTCCGCGCCGATCTCGATGCCTTGCCGTTGCCGGATACCAAGGACGTGCCCTATCGATCCACCGTCGACAATGTCTGCCACGCCTGCGGACATGATGTCCACACGACGGTCCTCCTCGGCACCGGTCTGGCCCTGGCTCAGCTCGACGCGCGCAACGAGCTTCCCGGCCGCGTCCGCCTGATCTTCCAGCCGAGCGAGGAGCGGTTCCCGTCCGGGGCGCCGGAGGTGATCTCGGAGGGCGGGCTCAAGGACGTTGCTGCGATCTTCGCGATGCACTGCTTCCCGCAGCTGCCGGTCGGGCTCGTGGGCGTTCGCTCAGGCCCGCTGACGGCCGCCACTGACGTGGTCGAGATCAGGCTTACCGGGCGTGGCGGGCACACGGCTCGACCGCATCTGACCGCCGACCTGGTGCACGCCCTCGGACGCATCGTCGTTGATGTGCCCACCCTGCTCAGTCGGCGGATGGACCCACGCTCCGCGGTGAGCATGGTCTTCGGCGCGGTGCGCGCTGGTGAGGCCGCGAACACGATCCCGATTGAGGGGTTCGTGCGCGGAACCGTACGCGTGCTCAGTCGTGACGCCTGGCGTGAGCTGCCCGAGCTGGTTCCCCAGCTGGTCCGCGACGCTATATCAGGTACGGGCGTACAGGCCCACGTCAATTACGTGTGCGGCGTGCCGCCGGTCATCAACGACCGACCCGCGACCGCCATCGCGGCGGGCGCGGCTGCCGCGGCCCTGAGCTCGGGCCGGGTCGTGGAGGCGGATGTCAGCATGGGCGGGGAGGACTTCGCGTTCTACCTGGACCAGGTGCCGGGGACCATGATTCGTCTCGGCGTTGGCATCCCCGGCGCCGAGGAGAAGGTGGATATCCACCAGTCCAGCTTCGATGTCGACGAGCGGGCGATAGGTCACGGCGTACGGGTATTCGTGCACACGGCTCTCGCGGCACTATCGGCGGGTTCGCTCTGACACCTCCGCCGGGCGGGTGGGTCAAAACGCCGACCATGCTCTGGTCATTGAAGATCATCTTGGCTAGGGTGACGCCATGCCGATTGAGCGCCCCGTCGAGGGTCCGGTTGAGGCCTTCTCTCAGCACACGATGCCCGCCGAGCCAGCGACCGAGCGCCTATCGCCGTGGCGGGTCGAGCCGGCGACCGATCGGTTGACGGCACCGGCCGCAGCCACTACGCCACCGACCGAACTCAGGGTCCACGGCGTCTCGGGCACCCCCGCGGAGGACATGCTCGATCGGCCGCTCATCTCCCGGGTCGCCGGCGACGGCGACGCCGGTTTCTTCCGCCCGCGTACGGAGTACGGAGCCACATTGGGTCCCGGCGGCGCACGCCTGGAGGCCTACCGCTGGGGAAATCTCACGGCCGGTGCGGCCGCCCGCGCGCTCTGGCTTCTGCTGCTGCCATTTACCCTCGCCAACGTGGCGATGTGGTTGCGACCTCCGGTGACAGGCTTCGGCCGGCGGATCGTCCACGGCCTGTGCCGGATCTTCGCGCTCTCGATGTCCGCCACGTTCACGCTGGCCGTGATCGGCATTTCCCTGGACCTCGTGGCCTGGCAATGCGCCGCGCCTGAGAGCGCGTGCACCGACAACAGGCCATGGCTGAGGTGGCTGTTCACCGGTTTCTTCGAGCCGACCGGACGGCGGCTGGCGCTCGCGACGCTCGGGCCGATCTTCGTAGTCTCGGTCCTCTGGTTCCTTGCCCAGCGCACCTGGGCCCGTTATGAGTCTTACCAACTGCCCGAGCGCAACCCCGACGGCGACGGTCTGGCCACGCCGACCTTCTGGGACGGTCGGGCCCAGGTCGGCCGGCTACGCAGTCTGCACGTCGCGGCGATGTTCGCGATCATCGACGCGGTACTGCTCTTCGTGCTGCGGGACCACGATCTCGCCACGGATGCGTATGCCGGGGTGGAGCTGGCCGACATGCTTCCCTCCACTGTGGTCAATGTTGGAGTGGGGCTCTGGTACGCCGCTCTCGGTATCCTCGCGGCGAGCCTGCTCCTGCTGTTCTTACCGGCGATGGTCGACCGGGTGTCGAAGTCGCGTGTCGCCAGCCTCATGGCCAAGGGCCTGCGCTGGCTGTCGCTGATTCTGACCGCGTCGACGCTGGCCTACGCGCTGGTGCCGCGGGCGGGGTGGTCGACGGGCGGCCCGATGCCCGGCTACGCCGGTACCGTCACCAAGCTCTTCGCCGTCCAGATTGGGCTGCTGGGCCTGATGATGCTGGTCATGCTCTTCCAGCGGCACAAGTGTAAGGGTGCGCTCCTCGCCGGCTTCGGTACCCCGATCGTCGCGTCGCTGGGCCTCGGCCTGGCGGCGGCGCTGTCTGCCGGTGTGTCCTATCGGGTCGCCGACTACCTCGACGGCAATGTCGTGCCGAGCCCGGCCAATTTCGGTGGCCAGCCGGAGATGCTGCCGCTGCAGCCGCCGGTGTCCTACCAGTGGGCCGCCTTCGGCTTTGTCGTCATGGTGCTGGTTGCGCTCCTGGCCGCGCTGTGGGTAAAGGCGGTCACCAAGCCAATTCTGAAGCGTCGCGCCCGGCCCGACACCGATGATGATTTCCCGGGTGGTCGCGCACGCGATAGATATCGGGCGGAGGTGATCGACGAGGCCATCGCCAGCGCTCGCCTCACTGACCACGTGTCGCGCACGTTCGGTGTCGCCTGGTTCCTACTGGCGTCCGCCGGGTTGGCGGCGACCGCGGCGGCCCTGCTCGACATCGGGCCGGTTCAGCTCGCGGACCAGGGTACGCAGGCGGCGAGGGTACTGTCCATCGTGGCCAACATGGGCACGTACCTGATCAGCCTCTCCGTTCTCGGCCTTCTCCTTCTCGGCATCCAGACGTACCGGAATCCCCGCGTTCGCAAGACGGTAGGGGTCATCTGGGACCTCGGCACCTTCTGGCCGCGCGCCGCGCATCCGCTCGCCCCGCCGTGCTACGCCGAGCGGGTCGTGCCCGAGCTAGTCCACCGGGCCAGCTGGCTCGCCACCGAGCAGGGTGGCGTGGTGCTCTCCGGCCATAGCCAGGGTTCGCTATTGGCCGCGGCAACCGTGCTCCAGCTTCCGCCAGCGGCCCGACCCCGCACGGCGTTGCTCACGTACGGTTCACCGCTGTGCCGCCTATACATGCGGGCGTTCCCGAATTACTTCAGCGAGAAGGTCATCTACGACATCAGCGCGGCGGTGGCTGGCCCCAAGGGCCAGGAGCGGTGGGTGAACCTGTGGCGGCGCACCGACCCCATCGGCGGGGCCGTTGGTGTCGGCGACCGGCGCCTGGCCGACCCGGTGTCATTCGACCCACTCCCCGGCCACCGCCTGCCGCCGGCAATCCTGGCCCACGGGGGCTATCAATTGACGCCAGAGTTCGGCCAGGCGATGGACGACCTGGTCGGCCTCCTCCGCGAGTAGATCTGGGCCGTCGATCTTCGCCTAGTCGGGTGAAATGATCTCTAACCACCCGACTACGGCCTAGATCGACGATGGGTTACTGCTCGTTGGGCGGGGGTGGAGGCGACGCCACGTCGGCGGGAGGTGGCCCGGTGGGTCCGGTAGATCCGGCGGTCACAGGCACCGGTACGGGCACTGGTCGACGCCGACGCAGCAGCCAGATGCCCAGCCAGATCGGGGCACCCACGGCGATGACCCAGGGCAGCAGCCAGCCGGCCACGGTGAGCAGGATCTTGATGGACTCGAGGAACGCGGCCCACCCGCTCTTCAGCCCGGCTAGGAATCCGGTCTTGGTCTCCTCCTCCGGGGCCGGTGCGGCCGGCCCGCGCAGGTTCAGCGTGATCGTGGACAGCGCCACGAGACCGGCGAGCTTCTCTTTGCGCTGCTCCAATGAGGCCAGTTCGGCCTCCCGGCGGGCCAGTTCCGACTCGATGGTGACGACCTCGCCGATGGTCTGCGCCCGCGCCAGCAAGGCGCGCACCCTCTCCACGCTCGCACGCTGGGTGGTGAGGCGCGCGTCGAGATCGATCAGTTGCTCGGTCACGTCCTGGGTCGCAATCGCGCGCGACTCCTCCGTACCGAGCTTGGCCAACTCGTCGAGGGTGGAGGCGAACTTGTCGGCGGGGACCCGCAGGATGAGCTGAGCCGAGGAGCGGTCCGCGTCCAGCGTCCGCCGGTCCGCGCCGATCGCCCCGCCTGATCCCTCGGCGATGTCGACGGCCCGGTCGGCGGCCTTCACGACGTCGTCCACCTTCACGCTCATCGTGCCGGTGTAGATCAGCGAGCGCTGCGGCTCCACCTGGGTTGGCGCCTGCTGCGCGTCGCCCTCCTTCCCCAGTTGGGCGGTCGGCGCAGGCAGAGCCTCCGCGGCCGCGGGCGCCTCGGCGCCAGAGCCTGGGGCGCCGTCCTGTGCCTCGAATCCACCGGAGGCTCCCCCCGATGTGGTCCTCGAGCAGCCAGCGAGTAAGAGTGCGCCGACCATTGCGGCGGCGACGAGTCCGGCGGCATTGCGCCACCGGCGAGAGGGTGTTGGCATGGGTTGCCTCCGCAAGTCGTGGGAAAGGTGTGCGCGGATTGGATGCGGCCGGTCGACGGCGCGTTCCCGTCTCGGCTGCTCGTTCGGGTCAGAGTGGCGACACTCGATCACGAATCGGCCTACGGTTCGTATAGATCAGAGGAGGTCTGGAATGCGATTGATCAAGTACGCGCATGCATGTGTCCGGGTCGAGTCCGATGCCGCCGTGCTGGTCATCGACCCAGGTTCCTTTACCGAGCGGGTGGCGCTCGACGGGGTCGACGCGGTGCTGATTACCCACGAACACGTCGACCACCTCAATGTCGACGCCCTCGCCGACGAGTTGGGTCAGCGACCGGCGGTTCGGGTCTTCACGCACCCGGCGGTCGCGGCGAAGCTGGAGGCTCTGTCGGGTGCGGTGACCACTGTCGCCTCGGGGGACGAGTTCGAGGCGGCCGGGTTGCGGGTGAGGGCGTACGGCGGCTGGCATGCTGAGATCCATCCCGACGTGCCTCGCGTACCCAACCTGGGGTTCCTGGTCGGTGATGTGCTCTACCACCCGGGCGATTCCTTCGATGTGCCCGAAGGTGCCACTGTGGACACTCTCTTCGTACCCATCTCCGGTCCGTGGCTGAAGATCTCCGAGGCGGTTGAGTTCGTCCGCGCTATCGCGCCGCGGCGTGCGTTCGCTCTGCACGACTGGCTGCTCAGCGAGGCCGGCTTCACCGTCACCGACGCCAACATGGCGAAGCTGTCGCGCTGCGACTATGCGCGCCTGGCGTCGGGTGCGGAGGTCAGCCTGCCGTAGTCGTCCCGTCCCAGGCCATCAGGTTGGTGAAGAGTTCCGCCTGCTCAACGGCGTCGTCTAGCGCGTGGTGGGTATGCCGGCGCTTGGACTGCAGGTGGCGGGGCATCGCTCGTTTGACCGCTTGGCTAAGCCGAACGCCGGCCTTTGTGGCGTAGAGCGTCTTGAGGTCGAGGCAGCCTGAGTGCCCGAAGATGCTTGTGCCGGTGAAGCGGATCAGATACCAGTACAGGAACATCCAGTCGTAGCAGGCCGGGTAGGCGACCACCACCGGCCGGCCGGTATCCGCGGTCGCGCTCACCCAGTCGGACAGCTCGGCCATCGCGGTGGCCGGATCAGCGCCGTCGCGCAGAAGGACCTCACGGTCCAGCCCGGACACGGCCAGAGCCTGCGGGACGAAGTCGTCGCTGATGGGGCGAAGTTCCCGATAGAAGGTGGTCGCGGTGGGATCCGCCGGCGTGAACCCTCCGTCGTTGAAGCCTGCGACCGCGACGCCGATGGAGATCATGGAGTATGGGCCGGGGATGGGACCGTCGGCCTCGACATCGACGGAGAAGTAGACATCCGCAGGGCGGGTAGGCATGCGCACAGCATGCCCGCTCGGTACCCATCGAGGCTGCCGTATTTCATCCGGAACCCCGGCCGGGCACAATCATCGCTGTGACCCCCGAGTTCGCCGCCGCCGCCGCGAAAAGGCCCGTGCGCGAGCTCGACACCGCCTGGAGCACGTGCCCGAAGACGCTGCGGCGGGCCCGCCTGCTCGAGCTGCCGGGGTGGGCGTTCTATGTGGCCGGGCGGGGTGGGGTGCTCGGTGACGACGTGCGCCCGGACACCGTGGCCGCGGCCATAGGTGTGATCTCACCCGATGCCGTACGCGCGGGGTGGGAGGCCGCCCGCAAGGTCGGCCCGGGGGAGGTGGCGGCGTCCCGACTGGCCGAGTGCGCCCGATGGGGGGACGAGCATCTCGCCGACATTCCGGAGGTGGGCGCATTGGTGGCACTCACCGAGCGCGTGGTGGCCGCGGCGGAGGCGGTGGCAATGCCGCTCTTCGCCGCCAGCCGGGCCATGCCCATGCCGGATGGTGGCCCAGGTGCCCGCGCCGCCCTGCTGGCCCACCTGATGCGGGAGCACCGCGCGGGTGTGCTGCTGGTGGCCGTACGCGCATGTCGCCTCACGCCGGTCGAGGCGATCATCGCTGGCCCGGAGGGTGAGGAGGAGGCTATCGCCTTCGGATGGCAACCTCCGTTTCCCGCCCGGACGCCGCTCATCCGCCGATACACCTTCGCCGAGGCACTGGCCGACCGGCTCGCCGGTCAGGCCTACGCTGCCCTTACCCCGCCCGAGCGGGTGGACTTGGTGCGGCTGCTGACCGCGGCCGCCGGGCTCACCCGGGTCTAGCAGTGGCGGCCAAGAGCCAACCGGCCTGACGCTTCGCCAAATCGGTCGCCCACGGTGCCGCGAACGAGCAGGATGGCCCTTCATGACCGCATTACTTCCGGACGGCTGGACCACCAGGCGCCCGACCCTCGATGACGTGCCCGCCATCCTTGCCCTGGTTCATGCCAGCGACATCGCGGCGGTCGGCGAGCCCGACTTCACGACGGAGGAGGTCGTGGAGATCCTCACCGGCCCCAACCACGACCCGCAGAAGGACTCGTGGCTCGCCGTCGACTCCTCGGGCCAGATCGTGGGCTGGGCGTACATCGACAACCCGAGCGGAGGGCACCGCGACAACCTGGACGTATACGTCCGGCCGGGGCTGGGCACACCGGCGCAGGCCCTTCTGCTCGACCTGGTGGTCCGCCGGGTGGCTGAGCGCGTCGGTGAGTTCGGCCGGGCGCAGATGACGGCCCGTGGCGGCGCGATCGCCTCGGAGGCCCACTACGTCACGGTGCTCCGCGATGCCGGGTTCTCCTTCGTCAAGCGGTACGCGCGAATGCAGCGCGACCTGACCGGCGCCGAGTGTCTGCCCGAGGCACCGGAGACCATCACGATCCGCCTGGTGCGCCACGATGACGACGCCGAGATGCGGGTGTTCTATGGCATCCTCGACGCGGCCTTCCGGGATACGCCCGATTACGAGTCCGCCGGGTATGACAATTATCGCCAGCGGCTCGCGGCTCTACCCAGCGTCACGTGGGACGAATGGTTTATGGCCGAGGTTGACGGGGTGCCCGCGGCGATCCTCCAGTCGGCGGACCAGTCGGGCGAGCAGAACGAAGGATGGATCAAGAATCTGGCGGTCGCAAAGGAGTTCCGCGGACGCGGACTCGGCCGGCTGCTGCTCCAGACGGCCTTCGCCACCTACGCCGCGAAGGGGCGCACCTCGGCCGGGCTGGGTGTGGACATGACCAACCCCACTGGCGCCTACCGGCTCTACCAGAACGTGGGCATGCGCGCCGCGTACGAGGCCGACGTCTTTGAGCGGGCCGTCGAGGCAGCCGGCTGATCGTCCTCAGGGGGTGGCGGTGCGGGTGGGCCGCGCCATGAGGTTTTCGACGTAGTCGTCGGGCGCGCCCGCCTTGAGTGCCGCGCCAGCGATCTCGGACAGGTACCACGCGGTGGGCAGCCCACCCTCGTAGCCGGCGAAGACGTAGACCCACGAGGTCACCTCGCCGTCCAGAGTGACTACCCGTAGATGCAGCTTCCGGTAGGTACCCGCGACGACGCCCTCGACTTCGTCGAGTATCTGTTCGTCCTGCTGGTGCACGTCATAGAGGGCCACGAAGACGCGGTCACCCTCCGTCTCGGATTCGACGATCGTGCAGACCGCGCCCTCGTACCCGAGAAGATCTTCACCACCGAAGGTCAGCCGCCACCCTTCGATCCACCCGGTACCAACAAGAGGCGAATGCGGGCAGTATGCCCGCATTCGTCCGGGGTCGAGGTTCGAGCCGTATGCGGCGTAAAGGCGCACGGCGATGACGATAGCCCCTTAGGGCGTGAGGGAGAATGCAACGGACCGTAATCACTCGATTGTTCCGCTCGCTTTGTCGGAGGCCCACATGAGCCGCATTGTGATCATTGGAGGTGGCCCGGCGGGCTATGAGGCCGCGCTCGTCGCCGCACAGCTCGACGCCGACGTCACCGTGGTGGAGGCCGACGGCGCCGGAGGTGCCTGTGTGCTGTCGGACTGCGTACCGTCCAAGACCTTCATCGCGTCGTCGGATGTTGTCACCGCCTTCCGGCACGGCGAAAGCCTCGGCGTGCGCGTGACCGCCCCTGACGCGGTAGCCCTGGACGCGCCGGCGGTGCACGCGCGGGTCAAGCGCCTGGCCTTGGCGCAGTCCGCCGACATCGCGGCGAAGCTCGCCAAGGCCGGCGTGGAACTAGTGCACGGCCGGGCCAGACTCGGCGCCGACACGCTTGGCCACACCCACCGGGTCGACGTCGAGCCGGTCGACGGCGCGCCCTACGCGCTCGACGCCGGCACCGTGCTGATCGCCACCGGCGCCGTTCCCCGGATCCTGCCCGACTGTGGGCCGGACGGTGCGCGGATTCTGACCTGGCGCGACGTCTACGACCTGCCCGAGCTGCCGGAGCGGCTCGCCATCGTCGGCTCCGGCGTCACGGGCGCCGAGTTCGCCAGCGCCTACCTGGCGGCGGGCGTCGATGTGACGCTCGTCTCCAGTCGAGACCGGGTCATGCCACACGAAGATCCCGACGCGGCCGCCGTGATCGAGAACGTGTTCCGGTCACGGGGTATGACCGTCCTCTCCAACGCCCGGGCTACCGCGGTGCGCCGGACCGACGCCGGAGCCGTCGTAGAACTCGCCGACGGCCAGCGGGTTGACGCCTCGCACGTGCTCATGGCGGTCGGCTCGGTGCCCAACACCACGGGACTGAACCTGCAGGAGTACGGCGTCGACGTGGGGCCGGGAGCTTATGTCACGGTCGACCGGGTGTCCCGCACCAACGTGCCCGGAATCTACGCAGCCGGCGACTGCACGGGATTGCTGGCGCTGGCGAGCGTCGCCGCCATGCAAGGGCGCATCGCCATGTGGCACGCGCTCGGCGAGGCGGTCACGCCGCTGCGGCTGACGACCGTCTCAGCCAACGTCTTCACCGACCCGGAGCTCGCCACGGTTGGTGTGTCACAGGACGATGTGGACACGGGCCGGGTACCCGGTCGCTCGATAACGCAGCCGCTCACCGGCAACGCCCGGGCGAAGATGGCCAACATGCAGGCTGGCTTCGTAAAACTGTTCTGCCGGCCGGCCTCGGGGCTCGTCATCGGCGGTGTCGTGGTGGCGCCCAAGGCGAGCGAGCTGATCCTGCCGATAGCTCTCGCGGTGGAGAACCACCTCTCCGTTGACCAGCTGGCCAAAACGATCAGCATCTACCCGTCGCTATCCGGCTCGCTGACCGAGGCGGCCCGCCAACTCATGCAGCACGAGTTCGAATAACCCCATTCCCGGCCCCCAAGGCCCGGCCCCCAAGGCCCGGCCCCCAAGGCCCGGTCGATCATGACCTGGAGGTCATGATCGACGCGTTTTCGCGACGGTCAGCTCATGATCGTGGCGATCTTGGAAGGGTCGCTGCGAAATACGGGGTGCGCGTCATCGGTCGGGCGCCGTAGCCTGGACCGCATGAGAGGTCACTTTGCCAGCACGACGACGCCGGGACACCCGGCGTGCTGATGCGCTGACCTGACACGTCATCCAAGGCTCCGGGCGATCGCTCGGGGCCTTTTGTGCTCTCCGGCTGCGGCGCCCACCTGGATCCGCAATAGAGGGAGAGAGACATGATCGACCACCGCAAGCTCGGGCGGGAGCTCGAGCTGTTCCACTCCGACCCGCTTGTCGGCGCCGGTCTGCCGATCTGGCTGCCCGCCGGCGCGGCGGCACGTCACGCCGTTGAGGTCTACATCCGGGAGGAGGAGCGCCGGCAGGGCTACCAGCACGTGTACTCGCCACCGCTGGCCAAACGCGAGATGTATGAGCGATCGGGCCACCTGGCCAAGTTCGACGACGACATGTTCCCGCCCATGGCCGACGGTGAGGAGGAGTTGATGCTCCGCCCCAGCATCTGTCCACATCACGCCATGGTCTACAAGTCTCGCGGGCGCTCCTTTCGCGATCTGCCGCTGCGGGTGGCGGAGTTGGGGGCGATGTTCCGGGCGGAGCGGTCCGGTGTGTTGAGCGGCCTGTCCCGGGTCCGCGCCATCTCCCTCAACGACGCGCACACCTTCTGCGCTCTCGAGCAGGTCGGCGGCGAGGTCGCGGACATCCTGGCACTGATGGGTAAGGCCCACGCCGCGCTCGGGTTTGTGCCGGCGGGATTCCGGCTGTCGCTGCGTGGACCGTCGGGCAAGTATCTCGGCGCGGCGGCCGACTGGGACGTGGCCGAAGACCTGCTTCGGCGGGCGCTCATCGAGGCCGATGTGCCGTTCGTGGAGGTGCCCGGCGAGGCGGCCTTCTACGGACCGAAGATCGACGTTCAGATCGTGGACTCGTCGGGCCGGGAGCTCAGCCTGGCCACCGTCCAGATCGACTTCCACCAGCCGGCGCAGTTCGATCTCTCCTATGTGGACTCAGATGGTCAGCGGCGTTGCCCGGTCATGGTGCATCGCAGCATCGTCGGCAGCTTCGAGCGCCTGTTTGCCCACCTGATTGAGGTACACAAGGGGGCATTCCCGGCCTGGTATGCACCCGTGCAGGTCATCGTGGCACCGATCGGCGAGCAGCAGGCCGACGCGGCGGCCCGGTTCGCCCGGCGCTGCGTTGAGTCCGGCCTAAGGGCAGAGGCGGCCTTCGACGGGTCGCTCGGCGCCCGGG
>Ga0184632_10000008_pt1 | contig 55202 bp, 48 predicted proteins | sample PLM31_50_b1_FD_133153 | JGI IMG/M metagenome (GOLD analysis project Ga0184632, IMG submission 133153) | Groundwater sediment microbial communities from an aquifer in East River, Colorado, USA - PLM3-1_50_b1 | ecosystem: Environmental > Terrestrial > Soil > Riparian zone | place: USA: East... | reverse complement strand
GAGTTCACCTTGGCTTTCGCCGCTGCCTATGCCGTGGTCTATCTGGGCGACCCCGACCCGTTCGGCAAGCAGGGGCCTGTCAATGTGCTCGGCGACGCGTTGACCGTGGTCGGTGCGGCGACAGCCTGGCTGCTGATTTTCGGCGTCCTGCTGGCCGTGTCGGCCTGGCTGCGGCGTGGCGGCCTTCCGCCACAGGCGGCCACCGGCACGATCGGCTACCACATCCTGTTCAAAGCCGCTCTGCTCCTGCTCAGCCCAGTCCTGGCTGTGACAGCCCACGTCAACATCGCCTTCGTTCCACTCGTGTTCGTGCCGCTCTACGCAGTTCAGCGGATGGCGCGGCTCTCCAACGAGCGCGAGCGCGCGGCGGGTCTGGATCCGCTGACGGGCCTGGCGAACCGGGCCGGTCTGAAGACCCGGTTCGACGATCTCGCGAGCTGGGCTGGGCGGCGCACAGCGGACGTTGCCGGCCGACGCCTCGCGCTGTTGGTGCTTGACCTCGACCGGTTCAAGCACGTCAACGATGCGCTCGGTCACGAGATCGGGGATCAACTGTTGGTCGCGGTGGCCGACCGGTTGGCGGCCGCCGAGGCCAAGAACGGGGTCGTTGCGAGGTTTGGCGGAGACGAGTTCGCCATTCTTGTCCCGGTGCTCAACGTGGCGGATGCGAACTGCTTCGCCAGCCACGTCATGGCCGCATTGGCCGACCCCGTGACGCTCGATGGGTTGACTATGGATGTGACCGCCTCGATCGGGATCGCGGTGCACCCCGACCACGGCGAGGACTTCCCGACCCTCATGCGCCACGCTGACGTGGCCATGTACGAAGCGAAGGCACGTGGCGATAGCGTCGCCCTTTACGAGCCACGGGCCGACCACAACACGCCAGAGCGGCTCGGCCTCCTCACCGATTTCCGGCACGCGCTGGAAGCTAAGAACCGCGACCAGATTGCCGTGCACTACCAGCCACAGGTATCGCTCGACAACGGTCGCGTCGTTGGCGTCGAAGCCCTGCTGCGATGGCGGCACCCGACCTACGGACCCGTGCCGATCCACGACCTGCTCCAGGTCGCAGAACATACGTCGGTGATGCAGATGCTCACGACATACGTCATCGACGAGGTACTGGTCCAGGTCGCTGCCTGGAACAAGGATGGCATCGGCCTGCGGGTATCGCTGAACGTGAGTGCCCGCGACCTCTACAGTGGAGACATCGTCTGTTACCTTTCAGAGCAGCTGACCCGCCACCACCTGTCCCCGGTTCAAATCCAACTCGAGATCACCGAGAGCGCGCTCATGGCCGATCCAGCCCGTGCGCTTGCGACAACGTCGCGCCTCGCGGATCTCGGTGTGGCCATTTCGCTCGACGATTGCGGCACCGGCTACTCCTCGCTGCAGCACCTACGCAAGCTGCCGCTGACCGAGCTGAAGATCGACCGATCGTTCGTGGCCGGCATGGCGGGCAACACAGATGACGCCACCATCGTCGCTTCGACTATCGAGATGGCACGCTCGATGGGCCTGCGCACAGTAGCGGAGGGCGTCGAGGACGAGTACACCCACCAACTCCTCGCCGACCTAGGCTGCACGTTGGCCCAAGGCTGGCTCACCGCCCACGCGATGCCTCCAGACCGGCTCCCCACCTGGCTCGCCGCCCACGACGGCGGCCTCGCGCGAGTCCGATAGCGGCCGGCGAGCCTATGATCGGTCTCTGACGTGTTGCCTCGGGTGTCTGGAGGTCTGCATGCGGAAGCCGTTGATCATCGCAGTTGCCCAGCCGCTGTGCGTGCCTTTCGACGTCGCGGCGAACGCGGTGACGCACGCGGCGACTGTTCGCTCCGCAGGCGCCCGGGTCGCCGTCTTTCCCGAACTCTCCCTTACCGGATACGAGCTGGACGCCCCAGCGATCACAGCCCAGGACCCACGGCTAACGCCGATCGTCGAGGCCTGTGCCGAGTCGGGGTCGTTGGCGCTGGTAGGCGCCCCGGTGTATGGCGAGGCAGGCCAGTCGCACATCGCGATGCTGGCCGTCGACGGCGCCGGGGCAACCGTGGCCTACCACAAGATGTGGTTGTCCACGACAGAGTCCAACCGGTTCACTCCGGGCAGCAAACCTGCCGTGCTCGACGTTGACGGCTGGCGGTTCGGGCTTGCCATTTGCAAGGACACCGGAATTCCACAGCATGCGGCCGACACGGCCGCATTGGGTATCGACGCCTACATCGCTGGCACCCTGAAGTCCGCGGAAGAGGCGGCACTCCAAGACGAGCGCGCCCGACGCGTCGCTACCGACCACCACGTCTGGGTGGCGGTGGCCAGCTTCGCCGGGTCAACCGGCGGCGGCTACTCCCAGGCCGCCGGCCGTTCAAGCATCTGGACGCCCGATGGTGTCGTGATGACGCAGGCGGGACCAGAGGCCGGCGCCATCGCCCGCGCGCCACTCGGGATGGCTTGAACCAGCGCATCGTGCGGCTGCTATGCCATCCCGCGCACGGTCCATGCCCGTGCCACTAGAGGAATCGAGCCGTCGGATAACGTCGGCAGGTCGGCGCGGAGTCGCTCCCGGAGCGTGATGCGGCGGTCCTCCGTCAGCGCGGCGACGTAGCCCGGCGCGGGTCCCTGGCCGCCGAGGAACGGAACCCAGTAGTCGTCGAAACCGGCGAATGTCGTCGGCACCTCGATCGCAGACGTTGCGACGCCCGAGAGGCCGCTCGCCTCGAACAGAGCCTGCAGGCGCTCCGGTTGGCAGAGGGCAAATCGGCGGAACTCGTCCAGTTCCTCGGCCGAGGGATCAAGAGCAACGACGGCATCCCAGAAATAGCGCAGCATTTGCATCCGACCCGCATAGTCCCAGACATAGGCGGCCACGGTGCCACCCGGCGCCGCGGCGCGAGACATCTCCCGTACCGCGACCTGTGGATCGGCAAAGAAGTTCAGCACCAACCCGGACACAACATGCTCGAATGCGCCACCGCCAGCCGGGAGCGCCACCCCGTCGCCCACCGCGAACACCACGCGATGATCGGGCTGACCCGACCTCGCATATCTGATGAACGGCAGGGATGGATCGATGCCGACGACGAGCGCAGGGTGCGCGCCTGCGACGATAGCGGTGGCGAGCGCGCCCGTCCCGCACCCCACGTCGAGCCACCGGCTGCCGTCCTCGGACGCCAGCGACTCCACGAACGCCGTCGCGACCAGCCGGCTCCAGCGGCCTACGTACGGTTCGTACATGTCGCCGGCGGCCCAGATGTCCCTCACCACGGAGTGATTGTCGCGCGCCCGGTCAAATCCCAGACGAAACTTTCAGGTGCCACCGGGGCGGCCCACCGGTGTTCATAGCAGCTGGTTGGAACCGATCGCGTCCGCTAGGACGTTGGCCGCCGCCGCCCGCATCGGGTCGGGGTTGGCCCAGCTCCAGTTCGGGTGAGCCCGGTTGGTCAGGAGCACGAACACCAGCCGGTGCGGCTGGTCGACGAGCAGCGAGGTACCCGTGAAGCCGGTGTGTCCGAACGTCTGTGGTGACGCGAGCCGGCCCATGAACCAGGGCTGGTTGAGCTCCACACCGAGTCCGTGATCCGATGAGCGGCCGGGTCGATCAGGGTCGATGGCGGGCAGTCCGACGTTGACGTTGGTGAGCATCCGCCGCACCGTCGACTCGCCGAGTATTCGCTTACCGCGAAGCTCGCCGCCGTTCAGCAGCATCTGTCCCACCGCCGCCACGTCGTCCACGGTGCTGAAAACACCGGCGTGCCCCGCGATTCCCCCGAGCATGTTGGCGACCTCGTCGTGCACCACCCCACGCAAGAGTCCGCGCGACGAGCGCGCATCGGTGGCGACCAGCCGGGCCGCTCCCTCGGCCTTGCTCAGCCAGGTAAATGGCCGGAAACCGGTGTCACGCAGTCCCAGCGGACGCGTCAGACCGGCCCGTAGCGCCTCGTCGAGCCGCTCGCCCGTGATCTTCTCCACGAGCTGGCTCAGGACCATCAGGCCGACGCTGGAATAACGGAAGGTGCGCCCCGGGCTCTCACCAGCAATCACGGGAGTCGCCAGCACAGCCGCGCGTCGCGCCTCGTCGTCAGGCAGTCCACGCACGTTGGCGCCAACGCGCAATCCGCTCGTGTGCGCCAGCAACATCGATACCGTGATCGTCGTCTTTCCAGGCCCGTTAAAGCCGGGCAGGTACTCCACCACCGGCGCGGCAAGATCGACGCGTCCGCGGTCGACCTGCTGCAGCGCCAGCAGGGCCGTGTAAACCTTCGTGATCGACGCAAGATCGAAGATCGAGTCCGTCCGCATCGCTACCCGCTGCCCCTTCGGCAGCTCCACCGGGCCGGCACCGTAGCGCAGCGCGTCACCTACAGCCGTTCGCACGGTCACCGAGCCATTGACCGACACCAGAGCAGCGGCACCCGCGTACGTCGGGTGGTTCGGGTTCTCGACGGTCGGCTTCAGAAACCGGCTCAGCGTCTCGACCAACCGGTGACCGTACGGCGGCATGTCGGCGCCCGACGTCGGCGTCGCGCTAGCGACCGGGGATGGGCCGACAGATGTCGGCGCCGGCAGTGGGGGCTGGTTCGCCTCCGACGGCTCGGTCCAGGTCGCGGCCGATCGCTCGCCACAACCGGACAACGCTGCCACGCCTGTGGCCAGTCCGACCCCGAGGATGGTGCGACGCGTCAACGACACGGAATCCATGATGCCCACGCCACCGGCCCTGGGTCCAAGCGGGGCGGCCCTCACCGACGTTTCCAGGGTCCGAGCTTGCACGTGTTTTGGTCACCCGATACGGGGTAACAGCACATCATTGATGGGAGGTCCAGATGATCAAGAAATGGCTATTCGTCGCTGGCGCGGGCATTGGGTACGTCCTTGGTTCGCGAGCGGGCCGCGAGAAGTACGACAGGCTGGCTGCGCAGGCACGGCAGATCCTCGACAACCCGAAAGTGAAGGAAGCCACGGACGCGGTGCAGATCGAGGCCACTCGGCTGTACGACGAAGGCAAGCAGGTTGTTCGTGAGAGGATGCGCAAGGTGGGTCATCGTAACGGACACGAGCTGGCCGACGGGAGCTTCGGCGTTACCGATCCAGATGCTGCCGCACGGTACTCGTCCCCGCTCGCCGCATCCACTACGCCAACCACCAAGGACAGCGCCACGATTCCGGACTACCCGTCGACCGGATGACGGGCGGCCGTCTGCCGAATGTCTGGCCGGATGGTGTCAGGTCGATGGTGTCAGGTCAGCGTGCCGATCGCAACTTGTGGATCGCTGGACGTACGCTCATGGCGTGGCTCAACCAGAGGGCTCCCAGCAGGTCGAGGTCGGGGTGCTGTTGGCCCTGCAACCGAACGGCTTAGCCGAGTGGCTCACCGATGCGGCGGCCTTTGACACGGCCGGCGCCGACGCGCTGTTTGCTGACTTCACCTCGGATCCGGAGCTCGATCCGCTGGCTCTGGTGGCGGCACTTGCGGTCGTCACCTTCCGAGCGCTTTTGGTCACAACCCTGCCGGCGCGCGACGGGAGACCGCCAAGTCTGGCCCGTACGCTGACGACATTGGGACGGCTGAGCCATGGCCGCCTCAGGATCCTCGGCGACGCCGTCCCGGTTGAGGAACTCGCCGACCTCGACCTCGGTCTTGGGGTCTTCCGCCGCATCCCCGGCGATCCTGACGCCTTCGAGCAGGTGCGCGCACCAGATGAGGTACAGCGCTGGGTCTCAGCACCTTTACCCGACAGCCGCGCGGAGTGGTGGGCGACGCTCCGCGGCGCCGCGGAGCGCGGTTGCCGAGGGCTGCTGGTTCCTGCCGATCCGAGGCTGCTCGATCTCCTGCGTAACCCCGAAGACCCCGGCGACCGTCGCGACCTTCAGCTCGCGACGGGCTGAGCGAGCACGGCTGCGGCGGACGGCGTGCTCTCGTAGCCGTACGGTTGACGCCGTCTGCTGACGGACTACGATTTACCTACCCAGCGGCCCCGAAGAAGGGATACCGACGTGGAGGTCACGCGACGTGAGTTTCTTCAGCTGAGTGCGACTGGCGTTGGGGCGCTGGGGCTCTCGCCTCTCGGCTTCGACGTCGACCCGGCAACGCAGATCAAGCAGCGTCTGCGCATCGAGGGTGCGACCGTCTCCCACTCGGTGTGCCCCTACTGCGCGGTGGGGTGTGCGCTCCTCGCGTACACCGCGAAGGCGCCTAACGGCAAGGTCGAGCTGCTCCAGATCGAGGGCGATCCGGACAGCCCGGTCAACGAGGGCCGGCTTTGCCCGAAGGGTGCGAGTGCCTTGCAGCTGGCCGTCTCCCGCCGGCGCGTCGCAAGCCCGCTCTACCGCGAGCCAGGCGCAACCGAATGGAAGCAGGTCTCCTGGGACTTCGCCCTCGACCGGCTTGCGCAGAACATCAAGGCCTCGCGGGACCGCACGTTCGTCACGGTCGACGGTGACGGGAACGTCGTGAACCGTTGCGAGGGCGTCGCCTTCGCCGGCGGCGCGGCGTTCAGTTCTGAGGAGGGCTACCTAGCTACCAAGCTGATGCGCGGCCTGGGGGTGGTCTATCTCGAGCAACAGGCCCGTGTTTGACACGGTCCCACGGTGGTCAGTTTGGCCGCCACGTTTGGCCGGGGGGCCATGACCAACCACTGGCGTGACATTCGGCATGCCGATCTCATTCTGATCAACGGAGCCAACCCGGCCGAGGCCCATCCGGTCGGCTTCCAGTGGCTGATGCGGGCGAAGCTCGACCGCGGCGCGAAGATGGTCCACGCGGACCCGCGGTTCACCCGGACCTCGGCGGTCGCCGACATCCACCTACGCATCCGCACCGGCACCGACGTCGCGTACTTCGGCGGGCTGATCAACTATGTCCTCCAGAACAACCTCTTTCACAAGGAGTACGTGCAGTTCGCGACCAACGCGGGCCTTGTTGTGAAGGAGGGCTACGAGTTCAAGGACGGAATCTTCAACGGGTACGACCCGCAGAAGCGCATCTACGACACCAAGGCCTGGGCCTATGAGACCGGCCCTGACGGCTTCGCCAAGGTCGACATCGAGCACCCTCGCTCGGTGCTCAACCTGCTGCGGGCACACTACAGCCGGTACACCCCGGAGATGGTCGAGCGAATCACCGGCATCCCCAAGGACGGGTTCCTCGAGGTGGCGAAGCTCGTCGGAGAGACCGGGCGGCCGGACAAGGTGATGACGATCGTCTACGCCGTCGGTCTCACCCATCACACGACGGGTGTGCAGCTCATCCGCTCGGGAGCTGTCCTTCAGCTCCTCCTGGGCAACATGGGACGCCCCGGCGGCGGCATGAACGCCGAGCGCGGCCATGCCAACATCCAGGGCAACACCGACCATGCGATCTCATGGGACATACTGCCCGGATACCTTCGAATACCGGCACCGGGTCAGCGCAACCTGGCCGACTACGTCGCGCAGAGCGCGAGCAAGAAGGCGCTGCCTAACTCGCTGAACTTCTTCGGCGAGAACTATCGCAAGTTCATGGTGAGCCTGCTCAAGGCCTGGTACGGCGATGCCGCGACGAAGGAGAATGAGTTCGCCTTCGACCACCTGCCCAAGCCCAGCTCGAACGCGTCCTGGCTGTCGATCTTCGATCAGGCGCTGCAGGGCAAGATGGAAGGGCTCATGCTGTCCGGGATGACCGCGACCAGCATCGGGCCCGACTCCAATCAGGTGCTGCAGGCGCTCTCCAACCTCAAGTGGCTGTGCGTCATGGACGCATACGCCACCACAAGCTCGGAGTTCTGGCGGGCTCCCGGCCTCGATCCCACCAAGGTTCAGACCGAAGTGCTCATGCTCCCGGCGACGCACTGGATCGAGAAGGACGGTTCGTTCACCAACAGCGGCCGCTGGGCGCAGTGGAAGGAGCAGGTCCTGCCGCCGGCGGGCGACGCACGCCACGACCACTGGATCCTCGCCGAGGTCTTCCAGCGGGTGCGCGACCTCTACCGCCAGCAGAGCGGCAAGCTCCCAGCGCCGATTCTCGAGCTCACCCTCCCATACCGGGATCCCCGCAAGCCCGAGCTCGACGAGATCGCTCAGGAGATCAACGGCCGGGACCTCGTCACCAACCAGCGACTCGCGACCTTCGGCGCCCTGAAGGACGACGGCACGACGACCGCAGGTGACTGGATCTATACCGGGCACTACCCGGAGAGCGGAAATCTGACCAAGCGCCGCGACGGTGTCCAGGATCCGAAGACGAACGACCCCACCGGCATGGGGTTCTATCCGAACTGGGCGTGGAGCTGGCCGGCCAACCGGCGCGTGCTCTACAACCGCGCCTCGGCCGACCCCCAAGGCCGCCCATGGGACCCGACTCGGCCGGGTATCCAGTGGGACGCCGCGGCCGGAAAATGGGTGGGCGACGTGCCCGACTACCCACCCACCGCCGATCCCAGCAAGCCCGACTCTCCGCTGCCGTTCATCATGACCGGGGAGGGCACGGGGCGGCTGTTCAGCAACGGTGTCGGCGACGGACCGTTCCCCGAGCATTACGAGCCGATCGAGTCGCCGGTCGACAACCCGCTGCATCCCACGGTGTCCGCGACGCCGGTGGCCTTCCTATACGACAAGCAGGCCGGGCGGCCCAACCGGTTCGGTACCCCGGCGGATTTTCCGTACGTCGCCACGTCATACCGGCTCACCGAGCACGAGCACTACATCACGCAACAGATCGAGCACCTGGTACAGCTCCAGCCCGAGGCCTTCGTCGAGATACCTTTCGAGCTCGCGCGCGAAAAGGGGATCGAGACCGGCGATAACGTCCGGGTATCCTCGAAGCGCGGCAAGCTCGAAGTCCGCGCCGTCGTCACGAAGCGTCTGGGGCCACTTCAGATCGACGGGAAGACGGTCTATCAGATCGGCATTCCGATCCACTGGGGCTTCGTCGGCATCAACACGGGCCAGCACTGGCTGGCCAACGCCCTCACGCCGTTTGTGGGCGACGCCAGCGCGCGCACGCCCGAGTTCAAGGCGTTTCTCGTCAACCTCGAGAAGATGTGACGACGATGCCCGCGCTGGATGCCGGCCAGCCAGTCAGCCCGTGGGTCACGCACCGTCGACGGGCAGAGGACCTCTGCGGCCGCTACCCATTCGCGGCCGAGATGCTCACGCTCTACCTCGCCCTGCTCGATCTATGGGAGGACGGCTGGAGGCTCGCCCGCGAAGACTCGCCGGAGCCGCGCGACCTTTCCCGATGGGCGAGTGAGCGGGTGCTGCCGCGCGTGGTGCAGGCGACCGAGGCGGCCGGCCCCGAGCCGCTGGCCAAGGCCGCTCGTGACCTCGTCGAGGCGGGCGGGCTCGAGGAATCGCTTGTTGCATGGCTCTCCGGCGCGGAACTCCCGCCGGTCGAGCGATACCTGGCACGCGCTTCGTTGCAGGCGCCGCTCGTCGCGCTCGGCGAGGATGCGGGTGCGGCGTGCGCCGAGGATCCGTCGCCGAGGGACGACTGGCGCTGCCCGCGCTGCGGCGGAGTACCGCAAGTCAGCTTCCGCAGCGATGCCGCCGACCCGTTGGTGAGCGGACGCCGCCACCTTCTCTGCGCTCGGTGTGGACATACCTGGGTCTACTCGAGTAGCTCTTGCCCGTCCTGCGGGGAGACCTCAGGCTCTCAACGCACGGTCTACACCGAACACCGCGACCGTCCGGTCGTGGGACGTGGCGATGACGATCGCGGCGCCATTCGCGCCGCCGAAGCCGGCGATCCGACCTTCCCGCACCTGAGCATCGACGCCTGTACCAGCTGTCAGCGGTACGTGATCGACGTCGACCTTGGTCGCGAAAGCCGGGCGGTGCCGGAAGTGGATGAGATGGCGGCACTACCGCTCGACCTGTACGCGACCGAGCACGGGCTCCGCAAGATCACACCAAACCTAATGGGGTTCTGATGGTAGACATCACGCCCGGCGTGGCATACGGATTCTTCACTGACACCAGCGTCTGCATTGGCTGCAAGGCCTGCGAGGTCGCCTGCAAGGAGTGGAACCAGCTTCCCGGAAATGAGCCCACCTTCGGCGACGGCTTCGACAACACGGGAAGCCTCGACGCCCAGAACTGGCGGCACGTGAAGTTCCTCGACATCGTGCCGGACAAGCCGGTCGGCGTCGGCCAGGGCAAGGCCTGGCTGATGATGTCCGATGTCTGCAAGCATTGCCAGCACGCAAGCTGCCTGGACGTCTGCCCGACCGGGGCCATCATCCGGACCGAGTTCGACACCGTGTTCATTCAGCCCGACGTCTGCAACGGCTGTCGCGACTGCATTTCGGCCTGCCCGTACGGCGTGATCGAGATGGACGAGAACGCGAAGGTTGCCCAGAAATGCACGCTCTGTTACGACCGGCTTCAGGGCGGGATGGAACCCGCATGCGCCAAGGCCTGTCCGACCCAGTCGATTCAGTTCGGCCCGATCCAGGAGTTGCGCGACCGAGCCCAGCAGCGGGTGACGGATCTGCATGGGCAAGGGGTCACGCAGGCCCGCCTGTACGGGGAGGACGAGTCCGTGTACGGCGGACTCAACGCGTTCTTCCTCCTGATGGACGAGCCGGAGGCGTACCAGCTGCCCAACGCGGCCAATGCGGTGCTGCCCAGCCGCAACAACGAGCGCGGCTACCTCGCCACGCTGATCACCGGAGTGGTTGCCGTCATCGGCGGTCTGATCGCGCTCCGCCGCCGCAGAGAGCGTTCACCCGAGCCGGCCGAGGTCCCCCCCGAGCCGACCGAGGTCCCCCCCGAGCCGGCGGAGAGGACGTGAGCCATGATGTCTCTGGCCGACGCCGAGCACTTCGTCCGCGGGCCCGATTGGACCTGGTACATCCTCTTCTACTTCTTCCTCGCCGGCTTGTCCGGCGGGTCGTACGCGATCGCCACCCTGCTGCGGCTCGGCAACCGCGCGGACGAGCCCGCGGCGCGGGTCGGCTACTACATCGCGTTCCCGACGATGCTGGTATGCCCGATCCTGCTGACCCTCGATCTGGGCAAACCCCTGCGCTTCTGGCACATGTTGGTCAACACGACACCCGGCGATGAGGGCCCCATCTTCAAGTACTGGTCACCGATGTCCGTGGGCGCGTGGGCCCTCGTCGTGTTCAGCGTCTTCGTCACGGTGTCGTTCTTCGAGGTGCTGGTGCGTGATCGCGTGATACGCCTGAAGATCGCGGATCTGGCCGTACGGTTGCTGGATGGAGCGCGAGGAAAGCTCTGGAACGTCGTGGGCGCTGTCCTCGGCCTCTTCATCGCCGGATATACCGGGGTTCTGCTTGCGGTCTCCAACCAGCCGGTGTGGAGCGATACGTGGGCCCTCGGCGGGCTTTTCCTCGCATCTGGGCTCTCCGGCTCGGCCGCACTACTCGGGTGGCTCGCCCACTACCGCCGCGACGCACAGGACACCGCCGCCGGACTTGCCCGCAGCGAACGACTCTTCCAGGTCCTCGAGCTCGCGCTGATTGTCGTCTTCGTGGTGACGCTGATACCCGCCGGAGATAGCGCGCTCACGCGGGCGTTCGGCTTCCCCTGGACGCTGCTCTGGGCCGTCGCGCTCATCGGCCTCGTGTCGGGACTACGTGGACCCATGGCATCTCGGGCCAGCATCGGTCCCGACGGCACGGTTGCGGTTCGGACGGCTCGTGTTGCCGCGGCTCCGTCCGTCGCCCTGGTACTGCTGGGCGTGCTGGCCCTGCGGGCCGCGGTGATCTTCAGCGGCCAGTGACGGTGTGGCGACCGTCCGCGACCCGACGCGTTGCGCCGCGGAGCGCCAAGTGCTCGAGCAACGGCACGACGACCTTCCGGGTCGTGCCGAGCGCCTCCCGCGCCTGACCGGCCGTGAATGGCTGGGACAATTGGGCGAGTATGCCCACCGAGCGGCGTACGGTCTCGGGCAGCAGAACGACATCCGGTGCCAGCTTGAGCAGGCGTCCGGCGCGTACCGCAGCTGAGATCTCCGCCGCCCGCAGGCCCAGCGCGGCCAGCTCGTCCTCGGTTGGCATCGTGAATACGGTGCCGGCCAGTCTCTGCTCCAGCGTCTTCAGCGCCACGCGGACCGCCGGGGCGAGCGTGTCTGGCGCCTCCCCGCGCACGATCATTCCATTGCGGACGGCGAGGGGAGGCGTGAGCAGCGCCGGCACCAACCGCGGGTCCGGCAGATCGAGGGCCTTGCGCGCGTCCTCCACGCTTAGCGGCGAGGCGGACGGGTCGCTCGCTCGCCCGGCAACCAGCGTCATCAGCTTCGCGCGCAGGGAGCGGCCCAGGTCCGGGGCGACGAGCCAATCTCCGGCGAGCGCCGGCACGGGCGGCTCGACGCCGATCGCCCGCAACGTACCTTCCCGGACGATGCCGCGTCGGCGTAGCTCGCTTGCGCCGTTCGGCGTATCCGGATACGCCTCCAGATCGCCGGCGCGACGACGTGTCGCGCCCCGCCGGTTGAGTGGGGGCGGGTCGAGGTCGAGCACGGCGGCGCCGCCGACGACACCCCGATCGTGGCGGAGCACGACGCGATCACCGACGCGAAGCGGCAACGCGGATGCCAGCGTGAGCCTTGCCGTGTCGGCGCCGATCGGCCGGACGCTGCACTCCACCGTCGCGGTACCGGCGTGGATCAGCAGCTCGCGAGGCAGATCGGACGGCACGCACAGCCGGGTGCGCGTATCGGCGACCGCGGTACACCGATAGGTGCCAGGCGTCATAAGGGCGTCACCACGCCGTATCTCCGCGCGCCCATGGCCGCGGAGGTTCAACGCCACCCGCGAGACGCCGGCAGCCTCGTCGACGTGCCGGTTCAACGACTGCAGTTCGCGTACCACGAGGCGCCCCCCCGTACGGGCAAGCTCCAGCGTGTCCCCCGACCGTATCGTGCCTGCCGCAAGGGTTCCGGTGACGACCAGCCCGGCTCCGCGTATCGTGAAGCTGCGATCGACCCAGAGCCGGACCGGCGCGGACGCGTCGCTCTTCGGTAACCGGGAGACCAGGTCGACGAGTGCGCCACGCAGCTCAGCCAACCCGTCGCCCGTGCGCGCGCTCACCGCGACCCACGGCATCTCGCCGAGACTGGTCCGTCGGATCTGGTCAAGCGCCTCTTCGGCGGCGAGGTCCGGATCCATCAGGTCCGTCTTGGTCACGACGAGGATGCCATGACCGACACCGAGGGTGTGCAGCGCCAGCAGGTGTTCCGCCGATTGCGGCATCCAGCCCTCGTCGGCAGCCACGACAAATAGCACTGCGGGCACTGGGCCGACGCCCGCGAGCATGTTACCGACGAAGCGCTCATGACCAGGCACGTCGACGAAGGCGATGGGGCCGCGCTCGGTGTCCATCCATACGAAACCGAGATCGATGGTCAATCCACGCCGTCGCTCTTCCTCCCAACGGTCGGGCTCCATGCCTGTCAACGCCCGCAGTAACGCTGATTTGCCATGGTCTACGTGACCAGCCGTCGCGATCACATACATGCCAGGAACCGCCGCTCGCCGCACGGTCGAGGAGACTCCGTGTCCTCGAAGGAAGGACTGGCGGAGGCGGACGGGAATCGAACCCGCCGACGCGTTCGTCACGCGTCCAACGGCTTTGAAGGCCGCGGCCGGCACCAGCCGACAAACGCCTCCCCCGCGACGTCCAACCTATCAACGGTCTCCGTTTCGGGCACCTCCACTGACGATGAGCGGGCCACCGGACCGCGTCGGCGGAATCTTGCACGCGCAGCCACCACCATGCGCATACTGCGTGAGGCGCATATGCGTCATCGGACCCGTGATCGGGAGTGACCGCTGCGATGCCCATCTGTTCTTCATCGCCTAGTGACGGCGCCGACGCACGATCGCGCATCCCGGCGACTGACGCCCTGCTTGCCGTACCCGAACTCGCCGGCGCCGCCGAGCGACTCGGGCGGCACATCGTGAAGGACGTCATCATCACCACGCAGGAACGGGCACGACGCGGCGAGATAACACCCGACGAGATCACCAACGCCGCGATCGGGTCGCTGCCCGCGTATGCGACCAGCCTTCGCCGCGTGGTCAATGCGACGGGCGTGATCATCCATACGAACCTCGGACGCGCTCCCCTGTCTGCCGCCGCCCGCGATGCGCTCAATGTCGCGGCCGGCGCGACGGACGTGGAGTTCGACTTGTCCACCGGCAGCCGTGCCCGACGCGGGCGCGGTGCGCTAGCGGCGCTCGCCGCCGCCGTCCCAGACGCGCAGGACGTGCACGTGGTCAACAACAACGCCGCTGCGCTACTGCTGTGCGGGCTCGCTCTGGCCCGCGACCGCGAGATCATTGTGAGCCGTGGCGAGCTGGTTGAGATCGGGGACGGTTTTCGCATCCCGGACCTGCTTGTGTCCACCGGTGCGCGCCTGCGCGAAGTCGGCACCACTAACCGCTGCACCGCACGCGACTACGCCGACGCGGTCGGCCCGCAGACCGCGTTCATCCTGAAGGTGCACCCGTCAAACTTCGTCATCTCGGGTTTCACGGCCGCGGTCGACGTCGCCGAACTCGTGAGGCTCGGACCGCCGGTCGTGGTCGACATAGGATCCGGGCTGCTCGCACCTCATCCGCTGCTTCCGGACGAGCCAGACGCCGCGACCGTCCTCCGCCACGGCGCGGCTCTGGTCACGGCCAGCGGCGACAAACTGGTAGGTGGGCCCCAGGCCGGTCTGCTCTTCGGTCAGTCTCAGTTCATCGAACGCCTTCGCCGATACCCGGCCGCCCGCGCGTTGCGGGTCGACAAGTTGACGCTGGCGGCGCTCGAGGCGACGCTCACCGGTCCACCACCACCGGTCCGCACGACGCTGGAGACGCCAGCCGCGACATTGCAATCCCGCGCGGAGCCGCTCGCCAAACGCCTGTGCGATAACGGGATCGACGCCAGGGCCGTACCGTCTGTCGCGGCTATCGGCGGAGGCGCCGCGCCTGGCGTGTCGCGGCCCAGTGCAGCGCTCAGCGTGCCCGCTGCTCTCGCCGCGCCTCTGCGGTCCGGCCAGCCACCCGTGGTCGGGCGAATCGAGGACGGGCGGTGCCTGCTGGACCTGCTGACGGTCTCTCCGGGCGACGACGAAACCATCTTCGCCGCCGTCCTCGCCGCCTACCACACATCAAACTCCGCATGATCCTTTCGCCTACCCGACTTCAGACAACGACGCAGCGCCATGGACGGTGACGATGGACATCGAGCACCTTTTGAAGGCGGCCCAGGCCCGGCTCCAGCGCCTGACCCCCGAGGAGGCGAGGGAGCGCCAGCATGACGGAGCAAACCTGGTCGACATCCGCCCCGAGTTCCAACGCCGAGCCGATGGCGAGATCCCGGACGCGATCGTGATCGAGCGTAACCATCTCGAATGGCGATGTGACCCGTGCAGCGACGCCCACATCCCGCAGGCCACTGATCATGATGTGACGTGGATAGTCATGTGCCAGGAGGGGTACAGCTCCTCCCTAGCCGCCGCTTCGCTTCAGCAGCTAGGGCTCCGCAACGCCACTGACGTCATTGGCGGGTTCCTCGGATGGCGTGCTGCCGGCCTGCCCGTGGCTCACCCGAACACGCCAACCGGTCAACGTCTGCCTGTGAAGCCCTCCGAGTGACCGTCCTAGCCACTCGTCTTGTCGAGGTGCTGCAGCAGGTCATGAGCCGCGAGCTCAACGTCCTTGTGCCGCCACTCTGCGGCACGATAGACGCACGCGATCAATCCCGTCCGATGAATCCGCCGGAAATCGCCGTAGACGAACGCATACCGGGCTTTGGTCTCGTCCGCCGGACCGTCTGTCAGCCCTAGGTGCCACTCGGCGTACTCCTGCCACGAGTGCGACTTCAGGAAAACGTTCTGGGCGTCCGCGCCGGGCTGCGCCTCGCCCCAGTCGCTGTTCAGCACGTACTGCCGGGCGTCGATGAGTCGCCGGGCGCGGGCCACGGCCGCCTTGTTTACCGAATACGAGGCCATAGAAACCACTCTTCCACGCGGCGGCCGTGACCTATTCTCCGGCTGTCTGGCCGAGTGCCTGCGCTCCGGGCTCGACGAAGCCTGTCTCGTACGCAAAGACCACCAATTGGACGCCCGGACTAGACCCGTTTGCCCGCAGTATGGGTGGGTACCTCGTCAGCATGGGTAGTGAGAATGGCACTGGCGGTGCTGGAGTGGATTCCGCTCGCGCCGCCGCCGCAATGGTTACCAGTCGTGGACTTGGTTTGGGGCAGATCGAAGCACAAAGATTTCTACGCGGCCTGACGCCGGAGCAGCGGCAGACCCTGGCCAACGATCTCCAAGAAGACGTGGAGGCAGCGCAAGCGCTGGCCCAGAGCCGCGCCGTGCCGGTCGCGGACTACGTCGGGGAACTAGTCGCGAAGGGCGAGGTCGACGTGGCTGGCGCGGACCTTGACGTGCTTTACCGCGCCGGATTCGACGTCGGATTCACTGCGACTCTGGTTGAGTCCATCGGCAAGGTCGCATCTGGCTTTACAGCGGTTGAGTAGCCACGCTCGCGGCTCGTCGCCGCAGAAGATATGCCTACTTTCTCCTATTCAAAGCTCTTTGGGAGGATCGCTTCGAACGGCGTCGTGTCCATGAGCGCCTCGCCTGACCTGCGGGGGGACATCGGAGGGAAGGGCTGGGGAAGGCCGGCCACCTAACGTTCGCCCCGTTGCCACACCGGTTGGAGCCGAGGCGTCCGCCCGGCCCGGGACGGCAACGGGAGGACCGATCATGGCCACCACGCTGTCCCGGCCGCCGCTCAACGGAGTCGACACGCCGACCCTGTTCGCCACGCTCGACGCCGTCAAGTCCAACCCCGACCTAGCGAAGTTCCAGTTCCGCGCGACGAACCGGTGGATCAGCGGCACCCACAACCGCACTTCGATCCAGGGCTTCTACGGGGCGGGCCAGGAGGATACCTCGCGGACCGAGAAGTTCACCTACGACGCCGACCATCCGGCCGTCCTCGTCGGCACCGGCAACGGTCCCACGCCGGTCGAGTTCGTGCTGCACGCCCTCGCCGCATGCCTCACGTCGGGGCTGGCGAACATAGCTGCCGCCCGCGGCGTCGCGCTCACCGAGGTCGAGTCAACGGTCGAGGGTGACATCAACCTGCTCGGCATCCTCGGCCTCGGCGAGGCGGTGGGCCAGCCGACCCGCAATGGATACCAGGGCGTCCGGGTGTCGTTCCGGATCGCCGGCGACGCACCGGACGAGATCCTGCGCGGGTTGGTCAACCAGTCGCGCTCGCGTTCTGCCGTCTACGACGTCATCACCAACGGTGTCCCCGTCGAGATCGACGTCACCACCCGCTGACCGCCAACCCACGGCGCACCCGCCGGCCGGATCAGGTCACGCGTCGTAAGGCCGGTGGGGGCGGACTCAGCCCCCTCGCGGACCCTGCCGTCCCAGGAGCAGTCCATGGACACGAACACCGTCGTCATCGGCGCCGGCCACGCCGGCCTCGCCATGAGCCGATGCCTTGCCGATCGCGGCGTCGAGCACGTCGTACTCGAGCGGGGTCGGCTGGGCGAGCGCTGGCGCACCGCTCGGTGGGATTCATTCCGCCTGCTCACGCCGGCGTGGATGATGCGCCTGCCCGGGCACTCCTACGACGGCTGGGATGCCGAGGCCTATCTGACCGTGCCGGAATTGGTGCGCTACCTGGGCGACTACGCTCGGTCGTTCGCCGCACCGGTTCGCGAGATGACCACTGTCACGCGAGTGAGCAGGGACGGCGCCGGATACCTCGTGGGCACGGACCGCGGCGACTGGCGATGCTCCAATGTGGTCGTCGCGACCGGCTACCACAGCCGCGCGCTCGTTCCACCGGTGGCGGCCGGCCTGCCGCCGGAGATGGTCCAGCTCAACCCGGCGAGCTACCGACGTCCGGACCTGCTGCCCGATGGCGGTGTGCTGGTCGTCGGGGCGTCGGCGTCCGGGGTTCAGATCGCGGACGAGCTGGCCCAATCGGGCCGAGACGTGGTGCTTGCCGTCGGTTCGCACACGCGGTTGCCCCGGCACTACCGCGGTCACGACATCCTGTGGTGGCTTGATCGGACGGGCTCGCTGGACCGGACCATCGACGACGTGCCGGACCCAGTCGCGGCCCGGCGGGAGCCGTCGTTGCAGCTGACCGGGACCGAGCGCCCCGTCCACCTGAACGCCCTGCAGGCCCGCGGCGTCCGGCTTGCCGGACGCCTCATCGGGGCCGAGGCGGGCTATGTGCGCTTCGCCGATGACCTCGTCGCCACGACCAATGCCGCCGCCGTACGCCTGAACCGGGTGCTGGCCGACATCGACCGGTACGCCGAAGCGTGCTCCTCTGGCATCGCACAGGCCGCCGCCATGCCCGTCGCGGCGACGGCGATCCCGGTGCGACCGGGGCCGAGACAGCTGAACCTGGACCACGTCGGCGTCCGCACCGTGGTATGGGCGACCGGCTTCCGTCCGACGTACGCATGGCTGGCTGTGCCAGTGCTGGATCAGACCGGCCGCATCCGTCACCGCCGCGGGATCACCGCAGCGCCTGGTCTTTACGCGATCGGCCTGCGGTTCCAGCACCGTCGCAATGCCACCTTCATCGACGGCGCACGCCACGACGCCACCTACCTGGCCGACCACCTCGCCGCCCGCCGATCGCTTCAACGCCCGCTGCACCGCTGTCATTGACCTTGAGTAAGGACTCCAACCATGAACCAAGGACCGGACCGCTACGACGTCGTGATCGTGGGAGCGCGCTGCGCCGGAGCCGCGACAGCGATGCTCCTCGCCCGGCGTGGGCTCAACGTACTCGTGCTGGAGCGGGCCCGGCGTGGCGCCGACACGCTCTCCACGCATGCGCTGATGCGCGGCGGGGCGGTCCAGTTGCGACGGTGGGGCTTGCTGGACCGGATAGCCGCCGCGGGCACACCGGCGATCCGCCGCACGGCATTCCACTATGGCGACGACACCACTACCGTCTCGATCAAACCTGCCGCCGGTGTCGATGCCCTGTACGCGCCCCGGCGCACTCTGCTCGACCAGGTGCTCGTCGATGCGGCGCTCGCCGCGGGCGCGCAGGTCCGGTTCGGGGTCGACGTGACCGGGCTGGAGCGCGACTCGGCCGGTCGGGTCGTCGGCGTCGTGGGACGCGACCGGAGCGGAGATCAGCTACGGGCCCATGGCTGGCTCACCGTCGGTGCCGATGGCGCCCGGTCGCTGGTGGCCCGCGACGCAGGGGCGGCCACGGTGCGGACGGGCGTCGGCTCCGGCGCGGTCGTCTACGGCTATTGGGACGGGCTCGACGTCACCGGATACGAGTGGTTCTACCGGCCGGGCGCCAGCGCGGGCCTGATCCCGACCAACGACGGCGCGGTCTGCGTGTTCGCCGGCACGTCGACGAACCGGTTCCGGCAGGAGCTGGCCGGAGACATCCGGGCCGGCTACGTGCGGCTGCTTAAGGAGGTGACCGGAGCGGACCCTCGCCTCAACGCCACGCCGCCGCCACGTCGGCTGCACGCGTATCCAGGTCGTGCGAGCTATGTGCGGAAGCCGTTCGGACCCGGCTGGGCGCTGGTCGGCGACGCGGGCCAGTTCCTCGACCCTTTGAGCACGCACGGCATGACCGATGCCCTGCGCGATGCCCAGCTGCTCAGTCTCGCGGTCGCCGCGGTGCTGCGTGGCGAGGATGACGTCGCGGCCTTCTCCGGCTACCAGGCCCGCCGCGACCACATCGCCGGGCCGATGTTCGCAGCGGTCGACCAGCTCGCGGCGTACGAGTGGACACTCCCGACCGTACGGCGACTGTTGCTGGAGCTGAGCTCTGGCATGAGCGACGAGGTCGACGCTTTGTCGGCGCTGAGGGCGGATGCCTGACCCACCCCGGGAGGTGAATCATAGAGGCGTGAGCGTCGAGATCTCCCTACTAGGTCGCTTCGACGTGCGGATTGATGAGCGGGCGGTCCCGCCGTCCGCGTGGAGCCGCCGGCAGGCTGCGAGCCTGGTCAAGCTTCTCGCCCTGGCCCCGCGCCGGCAGCTGCACCGGGAGCAGGTCATGGATGCGCTGTGGCCCGATGTGCCGGTCGACGAGGCGACTCCCCGGCTGCACAAGGCTGCCCACTTCGCCCGCCGGGTGCTCGGGCCCGACGGCGTCGGGCTGCGCCACGAGACGGTGATGCTGTTCCCTGACACACCGGTGAGCGTGGACACCGCCCGGTTCCAGGAGATGGCGCAGGACGCATTGGACGCTGGCGACGCCGTCGCGGCCGCGGCAGCCGCCGACCTGTACGGCGGGCCGCTGCTGCCCGAAGACCGCTACGAGCCGTGGGCCGAGGCCGCACGCGACCGCCTGCACCTGCTCCAACTGCGGCTGCTGCGTCTGGCCCGGCGCTGGTCGGACCTGATCGAGGCCGATCCCACGGACGCCGAGGCACACCTCGCGCTGATGCGTGATCACGTGGCCGGTGGCGATCGCCGGGCGGCGCTACGGCAGTTCGAGCGGTTGGAGCGGGCGCTCCACGGTGAGTTGGGAGTGCGCCCCAGCGAGGAGGCCTTCGCCCTGCGGGACTCGCTCCTAGACGGCCTGGCCGAACCGGTGTCCGTCGACGGCCCGACCAGCCTGGTGGGGCGCGACGCCCAGGTGTCCATACTGGAGCGACTGCTGGACGAAGCCGGGCGCGGTCGCGGCCGGACGGTGCTGATCGCCGGCGCGGCCGGCATGGGCAAGTCGATGTTCGCGTCCTGGCTGCGCGGCCAGGCCACGGGCCGAGGCTGGCGGACCGGCCACGGCGTGGCCTCCGTGATCGAGGGTGCGTGGCCCTACGCACCAGTGCTCGAGGCGATCGCCGATCTGTGTCGTCGCCACCCGTCCCTGCTTGATGGGCTCGACGACCGGTGCCGGGACGACATAGACCGGGCGCTCGCCCATCGGAGCCTGGATTGGGACCGCGATGGAAGTCACCAACGGCTGTTTGTCGCCGTGGCGGAGCTGGCGCGACTCGCCGCAGCCGGACCCGGCGTCTTGTTCACGATCGATGACGTGCAGGACGCCGACGAGGCGAGCCTGCGGCTCCTGCACTACCTGGCCCGCAGTTGCCTGACCGACCGGCTCGTCCTTGTCCTATGCCATCGCCGGCAGCCGGTCACTGATGCGTTCGAGCAGGTGCGGGCGAGCCTGCGGGGGCGCAACGCCGCCGTCGACGTGAGCCTGACCCCGCTGGAGCGGGCCGACTCTGCGACCCTGGCCCGCTTGTACCGGCCCGATCTGGACGAGGAGAGCCTAGACCAGATCTGGGCGGTCTCCGGTGGCGTGCCGTTCGCCGTCATCGGGCTGGCTCGAGCGGCCGGAGCGGCCGGTGCGGCCGGTGCGGCCGGCGCGGCCGATGTCGGCAACCGGAGCCCGGGCAGCGTCGTGCTCGACATGCTCGCACCCTCCCTCCGGACCGCGCTAGGGCCCGTCGGCATCGCGGGATCCACATTCGACACCGACGAGTTCCTGAGCCTCTGCGACCTGCCGGAGGGGGCCGCATACGACTGTCTCGACGCCGCCCTCGCCGCGCTGGTCATCGAACGCACCCTCGCTGGCTACCGCTTCCGGCACCCGTTGATCCGTGACGCAATGTTGGAGACCATCCCGCCACACCGCCGACGGCAGCTGCACCGGCTCTGTGCCGAGCGCCTGATCGCCGTCGACGCATCGCCGGCGCGGATCGGGCACCATCTGCTCGCGGCGGGCGACACGGTCGCGGCCGTGCCGCACGTGCTGCGCGCGGCCGAGACCGCGGCTGCTGTCGGCGCCTACCGGGACGCACTCTCCCTTGTGGACTCTATTCGGGCCGACGCGAATGGCGCGGCCGCTCAGCGTGCTCTGGCGCTACGAGCGGATCTACTCGCGACGATCGGCGATCCGACCGCGATGGCCGCCTATCGGAGCGCGATCGCCGCCGCTTCGCCGAACGGCCAGCGTGCTCTGCGGGCGCGCATGGCCCGCTTCGCGATCCTCTCCGGCGACCGCGAGACCGCCGCCTCGGCCCTGGACGGCTTGGAGCCCGACGGCGGCCCGGAGGACACGGCCATCCAGCTCGCCAGGGCCAACGTCGCCTATTTCACCGGCGATTTGGACGCAGCCACGGCGGCGCTGTCAACGGCGTTCCGGAGCGACACGCCGATCACTTCGGAGCACCTCGACGTCGTCACCCTGAAGTCGCTCATTGCCCATAACCGCGGCGAGTGGAGTCAGTTGCTCCGGCTCGAGCTGAAGCGGACCCAGCACGATCCGGCCATGGCGATGGCGGTCTTCGACTCCCACCTGTGTGTCGCGGAGTACGTGCTGTATGGCCCGACGCCGTACGACGAGGTCACCGCACTCGCCCGGAACCTGCGCGAGACTGCCGGCCGGGCCGGTGCGTTGCGGGCGGTGGGCTTCGCCACCGTCCTGATCGGAGAGGCGGCACTGCTGAACGGGGACCTCGACCTGGCGGAGCGCGAGCTCACCGACGCGGTCGACCTGCACCGCGAGCTCGGCGGCATCATGGGCGAGGCGCATTCGCTGCAACGCCTGGCCGAGGTGCATCTGGCCCGCGGTGACCGCACGACGGCGAACCGACTGCTACGACGGGCGCTGCCGCTGGCCCGTTGGTCCGTGCTCGCTATGCACCTGCTGCAGCGCGTCTATGGCACGATGGTCATGGCGGCCGAGGATCCGGACGCCGCGCGTGCCCTGGTGGACGCGGCCGAGGCGACGTTGGGCACGACGGACAACTGCAGCTTCTGCTCGATCATGTTCGACGTGCCGGCCGCGATCGCGTGCGCGGCCGTGGGCGACCTGGCCGAGGCCCGCCGCCACCTGGCGCGGGCCGAGAGGTCGGCTCCGCTGTGGGAGGGTACGGCGTGGCAGGCCGCGACGCTGGAGGCACAGGCCCATGTCTCGCGGGCGGAGGGCGACACCGCCGAGGCCGACCGCCGCCTGGCCAGCGCCGCCGACCTGTTCGATGAGTCGGCGCAGCCGCTAGATGCCGCCCGTGTCCGGGCGGAGCTGGCGGGTCGGAGGTAGCCGCCAGCTCGGCGGCGCTAAGAGTGACGGTTACGATCACGTGAGGGCGGTCAGGATCCAGAGGGTGGGCATGCCGGCGAGCGCAGCGGTGTAGCTGGAGCCGGTGCGCATCACCGCGAGCACCGCCACCGCGGCCGCGGCGAGCGGGGCGAACGCCTGCGGCACCCCGGCACCGAGCACCGAGCCGGCGATGCTGGTCACCGCGAGAGCGGCGAAGGCGGACGGCGCGACCAGCCCGGCCGAGTCGTCCAGCCGCGCCGGCAGCCGGATCCGGTCCGCCGCGCCGATCATGCTCAGGCGAAACAGGTAGCTGCCGAAACCGGCGGCAAGAATGACAATCCAGGCATTCATCGGTGACCCTCCTCGTTGGGTAGAGCTGCCGGCGTCATCGCTGGCCGTCGGGTGCCGGGCCCGGCGGCCGTACCGGCGGCGATGCCGGCCACGATCCCGATGGCGATGCCGAGGTGCATCGGCACGCTCAGGCATGCCACGGCGACCGCCGCGGCGACCAGCACCGCCCGGCGGGTGGCGACCTGGCGCAGCTTCGGCACGATCTCGCCGATGAGAAACAGCGGGATCAGAAACTCCAGCCGCAGCCCATCGGGCAGTCGCGCGCCGGCCGTCGCCCCGACCGCGATGACCGCAAGCCAGGTCACCCACAGCACCACGGCACCACCCAGGTAGTGGGCATGCCCCCGCCGCCGATCCGACTCCCGGCCGTAGCGCTCGACCCCGACCGCGAACGACGGGTCGATCAGTAGATACCCGCCCAGCAGCCGCCACCACAGCGGCGTGCCCCGCCAATACGTGGCCATCGCCCCCGAGTAGAGGACCAGACGCACATTGATGACCAGAGCCGTGACGATCACCGCATACGGTGCCGCGCCGGCGTCCAGCATCTGAATCGTCGCGACCTGGGCGCTGCCGGCATAGATCAACGGGCCGGTCAGCCAGCCGGCAAGAGTAGGAAAGTCGGCCTGCGCCGCGCTGACCCCGATCACCAGCCCGAACGGAGCCACACCGATCAGCCACGGCACCATAGCCCGCATGCCCGCGACAAAGTCACGCCGGTGGGCCCTATAGCTGATCATGGCAGCTCCTCGTCGGTACTGGGGCATGGCGACCACTGTTACGAAGCGGCCTTCCCGGGGCCTTCCCCGGCACCCTTGACGAGGAGACGCCGCAGGGGCCCGCGGGAAGGCCCGGGGAAGGTCGTGTGTACAGAGTCGGTAGCGTTCACATGACATGGCCACAAGGAGACACACGATGCGCGTTGACGACCTCGGGACGGTGCTGGGCATCTGGGCCCACCCCGATGACGAGGCCTACTTGTCGGCCGGACTGATGGCCGAGGCTCGGGCGTTGGGCCAGCGGGTTGTCGTGGCCACGGCAACGTACGGAGAGCTTGGCGCCTCCGAGCCATACCAGTGGAGTCGAGACCGGCTCGCTACCGCGCGGAGCCACGAACTGGCGGCGAGCCTGGCCGCGGTTGGCGTGACCGAGCATCGGTGGCTCGGCTTCCGCGACGGTGAATGCCACGACCGCACTGCGGACGGCACGGCGTCCGTGGTGCGGCTGATCGACGAGGTGGTCCCCGATACGATCCTGACCTTCGGCCCGGACGGGATGACCGGTCACCCCGATCACCGGGCCATCTCCCGGTGGACCACTGACGCCTGGCAGTCCATCGGGAGCCCAGCACGGCTGCTGTACGCCACATTGACGCCGCAGTTCCACCAGACGTGGGGCGAGCTCAATGACCGCCTCGGTATCTGGATGTCCGGCACCGGACCCTCCACAGCGGAGTCCGACCTGGCGATCAATGTCCACCTCACAGGTGCGGCAATCGATCGCAAGGTCGTGGCGCTGCGCGCCCACGCCTCGCAGACCAGCCCCCTGGTCGAGGCGGTCGGACTCGACGAGTTCGGCCGGTGGTGGTCCACCGAGTCGTTCGTCGCAGCGACGACGATGGGGCAGAGCCTCATGATCGAAGCGGTCAAGTGGTCATTGCAGTGACCGCACATTCACTACGATCATGGGGAACATCGGATGCATGGCCGGTTCACATAGCCAGGGCGGCATCCAATAGCCAGGCGGCCAGGTATGACGCGAACGACGCCCGCACCAGGATGCGGATCTCGTCCGGCGGGCTGCCCCAGAGCACCACATTGGCTCGCGCGAGCATCGTCTGGGCGCACCAGTCGGGGCCTATCCGCCCGAGGTCCAACGCGCAGCCATGGGCGAGCAGGTCAACAGCGGCTGGTCCACTGACGACAATCGCGGTGCGCTGCGCCGAGACATCCACCATGCCCCAGCCGTCGGGCGGTGTCCCGGGGCCCTGACGGCCCACCACTAGCCACTCGTCCGGGCCGAGCCAGAGGGCGGCGATGTCGCCGGTCCTCGTGACGGTGTTGGGCGTGGTGGGCAGCGCGACGCCGAGGGTGGCCGCAGCCGCGGCAAGCGCGTCGGTGTGGGCGCGGATGTTGAGCTGGCGGAGGTACGGCTGCTCGGCGAGGCGCAGCCGACCGCCCGTGTGCCCGGCTACCTGGGCAAATTCGTCGGCGAGTCCACCCAGCGGGCTGCGGCGCAGGTCAACCGTCACGGCGTGCCCCCTCCGGGTCGTAGAGAACGTGGCTCGTGACCTGGACCGGGGCCAGCTTGCCGTCCATCGTCGTCGCGTAGAGCCGCTCGCCGATGCGTTGCCGGCCCGACGCGACCAGCGCGAGCGCGAACGTCTGGCCCAGCGCCGCGCTCGGGTAGCTGGACGTCACGTGACCCAGGTACGGTACCGGCGGCGGGCCTAGCGGCGTGTGCTCAACGATGTGGGCACCCTCCACGAGCAGCAGCGCCGGGTCCTCGGGCAGCAGGCCGACGAGCTGCTTGCGATCAGATCGAGCGGTGTCCGGCCGTGACAGCGAGCGGCGCCCAACGAAGTCCTTTGTGGATTTGCGAAGCGCCCAGCCGAGGCCCAGGTCGTCCGGGGTGACTGTCCCATCTGTGTCCTGGCCGACGATCGGGTAGCCCTTCTCCGCCCGCAGCACATGCATGGTCTCGGTCCCATAGGGGGTGATCCCGGCCTCGGCGCCGGCCGTCGTCAGCGCCTGCCAGAGCGCATAACCATGCCACGTCGCGACGTTGACTTCATACGCGAGTTCGCCGGAGAAGCTGATCCGGAAGACCCGGGCCGGAAGCCCGGCTACGGTGGCCTCGCGCCAGCGCATGAACGGGAAGCTCTCGACATCGACGGCCAGGTCCGGTGCCACCCGGGCCAGGACCGCGCGGGCACCCGGCCCAACCAGCGCCACCGTGGCCCACTGCTCCGTCACGGACGTGCACCAGACACCCAGGTTGGGCCACTCCGTCTGCAGCCACTCCTCCATCCAGTCGAGGACGGCGGCCGCGTTGCCGGTCGTGGTCGTCACCAGGAACCGGTCCGCCGCGAGCCGGGCCACCGTACCGTCGTCAAAGACCATGCCATCGAGCCGGCACATCACGCCGTAGCGTACAGCGCCGATCGCCAGCGTGGTCATCACGTTGGTGTAGAGGCGATCCAAGAACTCGCCGGCGTCCGGGCCCTGCACGTCGATCTTGCCCAATGTGGACGCATCCATCATCGCCACGCCGGTGCGGGCGGCTCGGCACTCGCGGGCCACGGTCGCCGCCATATCCTCGCCGTCGCGGGGGTAGTACCAGGCGCGCTTCCACTGCCCGACGTTCTCGAACGTCGCGCCGCGGGCCAGGTGCCAGTCGTGCATCGGGGTGAGCCTGGCTGGGTCGAACAGGTCCGCCCGGTCTCGGCCGGCCAGGGTCGCGAACGACACCGGGACGTACGGTGGCCGGAACGTCGTCACGCCGACCTCCGCGGCGGACGAGCCTAGCGCAGCGGCGACAGTCGCGCTGGTCAGCAGGCCGGACGTCTTGCCCTGGTCGTGCGCCGTCCCGGCGGTGGTGTAGCGCTTGACATGCTCGACGGAGCGAAGACCGGCGCCGGTGGCCCGGCGAACCTCCGCGATCGTCACGTCGCGCTGCAGGTCAACAAAGGTCCAACCGTCCGCATCGGACGGTTCCGGCATCGGCGGTGGGCCGCATCGGGGCAACCCCACGCCCGCGGCCGAGCCGAAGACCTCGACGCGCTGCCGGCAACCATCCGGGAGCAGCGCGCCGAGGCCGTCGTCGTAGCGCAGCCGTCCGCCAGCCTGGCTGTAGAGGTGCAGCACCGGGCTGAAGCCGCCGGAGACCAGGACCACATCGACGTCCAGCTGGCGGTCGGCCACCCGGACCCCGAAGGCGCGCCTGTCGCCGAGAACCGCGGTCAATCTAGCGCCGGGCAGGTCGGCGGACGGAGCGTCGGCGCGGGTGTCGGCGACGACAACGTCGACGCCCGCGCCGCGCAGCTCATCGGCGACGGCGTACGCGCTGTCGTTGGTGGTGTAGACCAGCGCCCGACGCCCAACCAGTACGCCGTAGTCACGCAGGTACACGAGCGCGGCGCCGGCGAGCATGATGCCGGGACGGTCGTTGTCCGGGAACGGGATCAGCTGCTCATGCGCACCGGTCGCCAGCACCACCCGGCCCGCCCGGATTCGCCAGAGCCGCTCCCGCGCCTGCTCGAGGGGCGCCGCTGAGCCGAGGTGATTGGTGCGCCGCTGGACCGCGACGAGGAAGTTGTCGTCGTAGTAGCCCACAACGGTGGTACGGGTCAGCAGCCGCACGCCCGCCGGCAGCTTACTGGTTCGGGGGGGCCGCTCGTCGACAAGGATCACCCGGTCGCCGGTCGCTGCCGCGGCGTCAGCGGCCGCGGCGATCCCCGCCGGTCCGGCGCCGACGACGAGCACCTCGCAGTGCGCCCACACCGCGTCGTAGCGGGCCGGGTCTGGGTCCGGGGCGAGCCAGCCCTGTCCACGCAGCGGATGTGCCACCAGGCCGTCGTGGAGCTCCACAGTGGTCGCGGTGAGCATCGGCTCGGGAAAGGGCGCCTCGATCTGTACCACGGCGCTGGGCTCCTCCACGCCGGCCGCCACGATCCCCCGGGGGCGGCCGAGGTTCACGCTGCTCGCGACCCCGTGCACGCCGTTGGCGAGCAGAGCGGAGGCTAGCGTGTCGCCGGCGTACCCGGTCATTGTCCGATCGCCGAACCGGAAGGTCAGCGGGCGGGTGCGGTCGACGAGCCCCCCGTCGGCGTGGCGGAAGGGCTGGCTCACCGGGCGGGCCCCACCTCGTGCGTGACGGTGTCCCGGTGCAGGCTAAACCAGCGCCGGCACCCCGCGCTGTGGCTCCAGCGCTCGTGGAGCACGCCCTTGGGGTTGGCCCGCACAAACAGGAATCGCCCCCACTCCTCGTCGCTGAGTGCGGCCGGATCGGTGGGGTACGCCACCCCCGCCTCGCCGCCGTAGTGGAACTCGGTCTCGTTGCGCGGACCGCACCATGGGCACGTGATGAGCATCATGCCGGCCTCCGTTAGTGTGCCACGGCCGCTGCGCCGTGCTCGTCGACAAGCGCACCGGTGGTGAATCGGTCCAGAGTGAACGGCGCGTTGAGATTGTGTGGCTGCCCGTGGGCGATGGTGTGCGCGTAGCACCACCCGACGCCGGGCGTAGCCTTGAACCCGCCGGTGCCCCAGCCGCAGTTAATGGTTAGACCGTCGATGCCGGTGAGACCCACGATCGGCGACGCATCCGGCGACACGTCAACGATGCCGCCCCACGTGCGCAGGACGTGCGCCCGCGCGAAGACCGGGAACAGCTCCACCGCCGCCGCGAGCTGCCGCTCAATCACGTGGACCGCGCCCCGCTGGCTGTAAGAGTTGTGCGCGTCGATGCCGGCGCCCATGACCAACTCGCCCTTGTGCGCCTGGCTGACATACACGTGCACGGCATTGGACATCACGACGGTGGGGTGCACCGGCTGCAGCAGATCCGACACCAGCGCCTGTAGGGCATGGCTCTGCAGCGGCACCCGAAGCCCCACCATATCCGCGAGTACGCTGGTGTGGCCGGCCGCGCTGAGCGCCACCGTGTGCGCCCCGATGTCGCCCCGCGTGGTGCGAACCCCGGTCACCCGTCCGTCACGCCGTTTGAACCCGGTCACCTCGCAGTGCTCGATGATGTCGACGCCAAGATCGGTCGCGGCCCGGGCGAAGCCCCACGCCACGTAGTCATGCTTGGCGATCCCCCCACGTGGCTGGTAGGTGGCGCCGAGCACCGGATAGCGCAGCTGCGGCGAGACGTTGACAATCGGACAGACCGCCGCCACGTCCGTCGGATCGAGCCACTGCGCGTCGACGCCGGCGAGGAGGTTCGCCTGCACGCGACGCACGCCGTCGCGGACCTCCTGCGGCGAGTGGGCCAGGTTAAGCACGCCGCGCTGGGAGAACAGGATCGGGTAGCCCAGCTCCGCCTCGAGGGTTTCCCACAGCTTCAGCGAATGCTCGTAGATGCCCGCGCTGGCCTCCCAGAGGTAGTTCGAACGGATGATGGTGGTGTTGCGGGCCATGTTGCCGCCGGCGAGCCAGCCGCGCTCGAGCACGGCGACGTCGGCGATGCCGTGGTTGCGGGCCAGGTAGTACGCCGTGGCGAGGCCGTGCCCGCCGCCGCCGACGATGACGACCTGGTAGTGGCGCCTGGGCTCGGCCGAGCGCCAGAGACGGTCGGGCTGCTCCGGCACGCCGCTCACCCGCGCAGCCTAGACATGGTCGGGTCGAAGAGCGGCTCATCCGTGACCACCGCGTCGACGTACTGGTCGAAGTATCCGATCTGGACGGTGCGGCCGGGTGTGGCGACCTCGGCCGGCAGCCACGCGTAGGCGATTGGCTTCCCTATGGTGTATCCGAACGCGGCGCTGGTCACGTGGCCCACACAGCCGATTCCGTCGTACACCGGCTCCTTGCCGAGCACGACCGACGACGGCGCGTCGACGGTAAGGCAGGTGAGCTTGCGACTCGGCGGCGCGCCCGACCGCTTGATCAGCGCGTCGCGGCCGAGGAAGTCGCCCTTGTCGACCTTGACCGCGAAGCCGAGCCCCGCCTCGTACGGATCGTGCTCGTACGTCATGTCGGAGCCGAACGAACGGTACCCCTTCTCCAGCCGCAGCGAGTTGAACGCCCCTCGCCCGCCGCCGATGATCCCGTGCGGCCGTCCGGCCTCCCACAACGCGTCCCAGAGTGCGAGCCCACAGTCCGATGTGGTGTAAAGCTCATATCCCAGTTCGCCCACGTAGGACAGGCGCAGCGCGGTCACCGGTGACGTGCCGAGGTGCGTGGTCGTGGCGCGGAAGTATCGAAGCGCGCCACCCGAGAAGTCGTCGACGGTGAGCGCCTGCACCACATCCCGGGCCCGCGGACCCCACACACCCACGCAGCAGGTACCCGCGGTGATGTCGCGCACGCTCACTGAGGCATCGCCGGGCATGTGGCGGGTGAACCAGTCGAGATCGAGGTTGCCGTTGACGCCGACCTGGTAGCGCGTGGGGGCTAGCCGGGCCACGGTGATGTCACTGCGGATGCCGCCGTCGACGTCGAGCAGCAGGCAGTAGGTCACCACCCCGACCCCGGTGTCGACGTTGCCGGTGGTCAGCCTCTGCAGCAGCGCCGTCGCGCCGGGGCCGGAGACCTCGAGTCGCTTGAGCGGAGTCATGTCGAAGAGTGCGACGCCGTCGCGGGTGGCGCGGGCCTCCGCGCCCACGATCGGCGACCAGTGCGTCGCCGCCCAGTGGTTCGGACGCTCCACCGGGTAGCGCTCCAGCAGTCCCGCATTCGCCTCATACCACTGTGGACGCTCCCAGCCCGAGGCCTCCAGGAAGTAGGCGCCCAGCTCGGCCTGGCGCGGGTAGAAGGGCGAGGTACGCATAGGTCGGGGTTCGAGCATCGGCTCGAGCGGGTGAAGGATGTCATACACCTCGACGTAGTTCTGGCAGTCCTTGGCCAGGACGTAGGCCGGGGACAGTTGGTGCGGCTCGAATCGATTCACATCGCACTCGTGCAGGTCGAAGCTGCTGCAGAACCCGTCAACGAGCCACTCGGCCATGGCCCGGGCCACCCCGGCCGAGTGGGTGACCCACACGGCCTCGGCCACCCAGAATCCCTTGACCTGAGCCGACTCGCCGAGCAGCGGCATGTTATCTGGCGTGAACGAGAACAGGCCGTTCATACCCTCCACGACCGCCGCCAATCGGAGCGCCGGGATGAGCGCCTCAGCATCGACCCACCCGGGTTCGAAGTCGTCCGGGGTGAAGCTCCGCATGCTCGGCATCACCGGGGCATCGGCGACGGAGGCGATGTCGTCGGCGTCTACCGGCATCGGCGCGTGGCCGTAATACCCCACACCCAACTGGTCGCCCCGCTCGCGCAAGTAGAGATCGGCGCTCTGGTGTCGCAGGATTGGCCGGGTCGCCTCGCTCGCCGCGCCGGCGAGCTCCGGCAACGGCGTGGACCAGGCGAACTGATGCGCCAGCGGGGTGAGCGGAAGCCGCATCCCCACCATCCGGGCGATGCGCGGCCCCCAGATGCCGGCGCAGCACACGACGACATCCGCGTCGAGCTCACCTCGATCGGTGACGACGCCAGTCACCCTCCCGTCGTCGGTCCGTACGGACAGGACCTCGTGGCGATCCAGCACCCGAACGCCACGGGAGCGGGCCAGGCGGAGCTGAACCTCGATCGCCCGCACCGCCTTGGCCAGGCCGTCGCTCGGCACGTACAGCCCACCGAGGACGACCGAGGGGTCGAGCAGGTCGTGCTTGGCCACCGTCTGCGCGGGCGTGAGCACCTCGGCATCGAGTCCCCACGAGGTCGCCCAGCCGTGGCGGCGGTGCAGCTCGGCGAGTCGTTCCGGCGTCGTGGCGACCTCGATGCTGCCGGTGGGCAGGAAGCACGGCTGCCCGTCCAGGTCGAGCTCACCGAGCCGGCGCACGGTGTAGCGGGCCAGCTTGGTCATCACCTTGGCCCCGTTGACCTGGAAGACCAGGCCGGGAGCGTGCGAGGAGGAACCGCCGGCTGCGGGTAGTCTCCCCTGGTCGACGATAGTGATGTCGGTCCAACCGCTGGCCGACAGCTCATCCACCAGCGCTGCCCCGACCACGCCCGCGCCGATGACGACGACCTTAGGTCCCAAGCGCCTGCCCCCAAACGACTCGGTGTGAGCCCCCACGCCGGGCAGCGCGGGGGCTCACATCCTCAACATTGCGAGTCCGCGGCTATCCGGCCGCGAGCCAGGCGTTCACCTTGTCGGGGTTCGCGTCGACCCACTTCTTCGCGGCGTCGTCGTAGGACATCTTGTTGGCTATGTCCGCGGCGACCTTGTTCTGGTCCTCATTGGTCCAGGTAAATTTCTTGATCATATTAACCGCCGGACCGGCCGTGTCGACCCACGCCTTGCGGGCGATCTTGTCCAGGGTATACGGCGCGTAGTCGCACGCCACGGTCTTCGGGTCGGCGTCGCAGCCGGTCGTGTACGCCGGCAGGTTGACGTGCACGAGCGCAACGTCGGCCAGGAACCACTGCGGTTCGTAGAAGTATCCAATCAGGAACTTCTTCTGCTCCTCGGCCGTCCGGAACGCTTCGATGAGGGCGTTCTCGCTGCCGGCGTAGACCACCTTGAAGTTCAGCTTGAGGTTCTTCACCAGCGCCTCGTCGTTGGTGACGAACGACGGGTCGCCCAGGAGCAGCTGGCCCAGGTTGCCGGACTCGGTCGTCTTGAACTGGGCCGCGTACTTGTTGAGGTTCTTGTAGTCGGTGATATCGGGGTACTGCGTGGCGAGCCACGGCGGGACGTACCAGCCGATGATGCCTTTGTTGCCGGTCGCGCCCACCTGCACGGCGACCTCTTGGTCGTCGATGTACTTCTTCTTCAGGTCATCGTGGCCCCAGTTCTCCAGAACCACGTCGACCGTGTTCGAGCCGAAGCCCTGCCAGGACACCTCCTCGGTCAGGCTCTTCAACTCCACCGTGCAGCCAAGCTTGGTCTTGAGCACGTACGACACGACGGCCGCATTCGCCTCGTAGCCGACCCATGGGTTGACCGCGATGTTGACCGTTCCGCAGGGCGCCTGCGACGCCTGCGGCGTTGACGGGATGTCGCCACCACAGGAGGTGAGCGCCAGCGCACCCACGAGGGCGGCGGCGACTGTCCATCGTAACCTCATGCGAATCCTCTCTTACACAACGCGACCCTGGCGGGCCACTGGCAATACGGCCGCCGGAAGCAGGCCGGCCGACCGAAGGTCGAGGGGTTGTTCGGTGTCACCGGCGAGACGATGCTCCCGCTCCTGGGCCCGACGAGCGGCTGCCTGCGTGACGCGGTCCAGCATGATGCCAAGCACGACGATCGCGATGCCGGCGGTGAGGCCCTTGCCGAAGAGCTCGCTCTGCGAGAAGCCGGCCACGACGAGGTAACCGAGCGCTCCGGCGCCGACGAGGCCGCCGATGACCACGACGCTCAACACATAGATAAGGCCTTGGTTGGCGGCCAGCGCCACGGCCTGGCGAGACAGTGGCAGCTGAACCTTCGTAACGACCTGCCACCGGCTCGAGCCGGACGCGATCCCGGCCTCGACGGCCGTTGGCGGCACCGCGCGGACCCCGTCGGCGACAATCTTGATGACGACTGGGGCGGAGTAGACCACGGCCGCGATGATGGCGGTAAGCCTCGTCGCCCCGAACAATCCCACGAACGGGACCAGGTACACGAACGCCGGCATCACCTGCGCGGCGTCGAGCACCGGTCGGACGACCACATCGATCCGCGGGCTGCGGGCCAGGACTACGCCGAAGATCACACCCAGCACGACCACGATGATCGTGGCGACGAGGACCGACGTCAGGGTCACCATCGCCGATTCCCACAGGCCGGAGGCCAGCAGCAGACCGAGGCAGATGCTCGCGACGATGACAGAGCGCGGCCCGGCTAGTGTCCACGATAGGGCGAGGACCACCGCGCACACGACGTACCAGGGCGACTCGGCGATCAGCGCCTGCAATGGGTTGATCAGGCCATAGCTGACCACCGCGGTGATCGCGCTGGTCACGTCGTGCAGATTCAGGCGGGTCCAGTCGGCGGCCGCGTTGACCGCGTCGTCGATGGTGAAGCCGATGACCCCGCCTCGCCTAGGCCCGGGGAAGATGGATGCCCAGTAGTAGCTGGAGGACAGGTACACCGCCACCGCGGTGAGCGCTCCGCCGCCGATGAGCAGCCGCCGTCTAGTGTTCGGCGAGCGCCGTCCACCTCCGGCGCGGAAGGTCGCCTCAGCCCGCTCGCTCGCCGCCGTCGTCACCCGGTCCAGCACGATCGCCAGCACGACGATGGCGAGGCCACCGGTGAACGCGCGACCAACGTCGAGCGCGGACAGCGCCCGGAGCACGACCTGACCCAGGCCCGGGCCCGCGATCAGTGACGCGATCATCACCATCGACAGCGCCGCCATGGTCGTCTGATTGATGCCGACGACGATGGTGCGTTTCGCGAGCGGCAATTGGACCGTTCGCAGGATCTGCCAGCGGGTCGCGCCGAGGGAACGGCTGGCCTCCATGGAGGCCTCGTTCACCTGGCGCACGCCCAGCGCGGTGAGCCGGAGCACGGGCGGCAAGGAGTAGATGAGCGTCGCAATGACGGCCGCGGGCGGGCCGATCAGGAAGAACAGCGCCAGCGGCGCCAGATACACCAGCGTCGGCATCGCCTGCATCGCGTCGAGCACCGGCGTCGCCACCCGTTCGGCCGCCCGCGATACGCCCACGTAGACACCCAGAGGGATTCCAATGGCCAGGCTCAACAACACCGCGGCCAGCGTCAGCGCCAACGTGTCCATGCTCTCCTGCCACAGCCCGAGCAGGCCGAGGCTGGCAAATCCGGCCGCGGTGAGCACGGCGACCCGCGCGTTGCCGAACGCATACGCGCCGAAGGTGGCGAGCGCGACCACGCCGAGCCAGCCGATGAGCGGCACCGGCCGACCGAAGGAGGCCTGACTGACGAGGTCCTGGAGGAATCCGGTGAGCCCGCCCACGAAGTCGCGGATGCCGTCGACAAAGTAGACGAAGAACGGGCTGGAGCTGCGGTGGCTGTCCACCCAGTCCCGGACGGCGGTGAATCGGTCGTGCAGCGCCGTGGTGTCCGTCGTCGGCAGGCCAAGGGTGTCTCGCCCGCGCAGCACCGTCCCGAGCAGGATCCAACCGAGCAGGATTGCCGCCACGACGCCCGGTCGACCGATCCGTCGCCACCAGGGCAAGGAGCGCGCGGCAACGGCGATGGTGGTCATCGGCCCAGCGCCACGGACCGCTGGCTGGGCACGGGCTCTTCCGCCGCGCGCGCATCTCCGGCGCGCCCGGCGTCCTCGGCCACGATGACGCGCAGGATGGCCTCGGAGTCGACGACCCCGAGAAACTCACCATGGCGGACGACGCGGACCGGAGCGCTCGCCGCTAGCACCACGCGCGCGGCGTCGCGCACGATCATGTCGGGTGGGAGCTCAGGCCCGTCGAGCGAATCGTCTGCCGCGGCCGGGCGCATCACCCAGGAGAGCGTGAGCACGTGCGAGCGCGGGACATCCGCAACAAAGTCGCGTACGTAGTCATCGGCCGGCGCCCCGACCACCTCGTCGGGCCGGCCGAGCTGGACCATCTCACCGTCGCGCATGATGAGGATTCGGTCGCCCAGCCGAAGCGCCTCGTGCAGATCGTGCGTGATGAAGACCATCGTCTTGCCGACCTCGTGGTGCAGCCGGATGACCTCATTCTGCATGTCCCGGCGAATGAGTGGGTCGAGGGCGGAGAAGGGTTCGTCAAAGAAGAGCACGTCGGGGTCCACAGCCAGCGCCCGGCCGAGGCCCACCCGCTGCTGCATGCCACCGGAGAGCTGGTCCGGGTAGGAGTTCTCGTGTCCCGTCAGGCCCACCAGGTCGAGCACCTCGAGAGCGCGGGCGTGCCGCTCGTCCCGACCGATGCCGCGCACCTCCAACCCGTACGCGACGTTGTCAATGACCCGCCGATGGGGCAACAGGCCGAAGTTCTGAAAGACCATCGCGAAGCGGTGCCGGCGCAGCTCGCGCAGCCGACGCGCGTCGGCGGTACCGATGTCCTCACCATCGAGCAGCACCGTTCCGGCGGTCGGCTCCACCAGTCTCGTCAGGCATCGCACCAATGTGGATTTTCCCGAACCGGACAGACCCATGACCACGAAGACCTCGTTGCGACCTACGCTGAACGAAAGGTCCCGGACCGCTACAAGGCACCCGGTCTGGCGGCGTAGCTCCGCCGGCGGCAGTTGAGCCAGTGGCGTACCGACGATGGCGTTGGCACCGCCGCGGCCGCCCGGGCCGAAGATCTTCCACAGGCCGCGGACGTCCAGCGCCGGCGCGGTCGCCGTCATGACGAGCTCACGGAAGTGCGACGGCGCCGGTAGAAGTCAACGACCAATGGTGCCAACGGCGTCACTCCCCTGATCAGATCGGCCGCACGTTCGGCGACCATCATGGTCGGCGCATAGATGTTTCCATTCGTGATAGTGGGGAAGACGGACGCGTCGACCACGCGCAGGCCATCCGTGCCGTGCACCCGCATCGTCGCCGGGTCCACGACCGACTCAGCGTCGGTACCCATCCGGCACGTGCAGGAGGGGTGCAGCGCGGTCTCGGCGTCGCGGGCCACCCAGGCGAGGATCTGTTCGTCGGTCTCGACGGCGGGACCTGGCGATATCTCACCAGCGTCGTACGCCGCCAGCGCGGGCTGGCTGAGGATTTCGCGCATGAGCCGGACCGCCTCCACCCACTCCCGCCGGTCCTGGGCGGTCGAGAGGTAGTTGAACCGCAGCCGCGGCTGCTGCCGTGGGTCGGCGCTGCCGATCCTGACCGAGCCACGCGCGTCGGAGTACATCGGTCCAACGTGGACCTGAAAGGCGTGACCGCTGGCCGGCGCTCTGCCGTCGTAGCGCACCGCGATCGGTAAGAAGTGGAACATCAGGTTGGGGTACGCGACGTCGTCGTTGCTGCGGGCGAAGCCGCCGCCCTCGAAGTGGTTGGTCGCCCCCGGCCCGGTCCGGCCGAACAGCCAGGCCGCGCCGATCCACGGACGGTGCCGCCACTTCAGGTAGGGCTGCATTGACACCGGTTGGCGGCAGGCATGCTGGATATAGACCTCCAGGTGATCCTGCAGGTTCTCCCCGACACCAGGAAGGTCGCCGACAACGTCGATGCTCAGCCCCCGCAGGTGCGCGGCCGGACCCACGCCGGAGAGCTGGAGCAGCTGCGGCGAGTTGAAGGCACCACCGCAGAGGACGACCTCGCCCGCCTCCACCCGATGAAGCCGGCCCGCTGCCTCGTACTCCACCCCTGTCGCCCGACTGCCGGCGAAGAGGACCCGGTGGGTGAGCGCCCTGGTCCGGACCACCAGGTTGGGCCGGCGCATCGCTGGCCGCAGGTAGGCACCGGCCGCGGAGAGCCGCCGGCCTCGGCTGATGTTGCGGTCGAAAGGGCCGAACCCTTCCTGCCGGAAGCCGTTGACGTCGTCCGTCCGGATGTACCCGGCCTCCTCGGCGGCGGCGAAGAACGACTGGAACAGCGGGCCATCGGCCGGGCCGCGCTCCAGGCGCAGCGGGCCGCCGTGGCCACGGTACGGGTCATCGGCGCCGGCCGCTGCGCAGTCCTCCATCCGCCGGAAGTACGGCAGGCAGTGCGCGAAGTCCCAGTCCGACATCCCGGGTCCAGCGGCCCAGCGCTCGTAGTCGAGCGGGTTGCCCCGCTGGAAGATCATTCCGTTGATGCTGCTCGAACCGCCGAGGAGCTTGCCCCGTGCGTGGTAGATCTGGCGGCCGTGAAGCCCCGGCTCCGGCTCGGACCGGTAACGCCAGTCGTAGAAGCGACTCCCGATGGGGAAAGCCAAAGCCGCCGGCATGTGCACGAAGACGTCCCACGGATAATCCGGGCGGCCGGCCTCCAGCACAAGGACGCGCGTCGCCGTGTCTTCGGTGAGTCGGCTGGCGAGCACCGAGCCGGCGGAGCCGGCACCCACGACGACGACGTCATAGCGTTCTGCCATCGGCGCTCCGATCTTCCGCGTCTGCGACGTGTCAGCCTGTGTTTTGCTAGGAGCAACAAGCGGTGCGATGTGCAACAAGCGTCCCGGCCTGGCCAACCGCTGTCAAGGCACCTGGCGCGGCCCACCCAGCGCACACTTCGGCGCGTCTAGCTGGAGCTAAGCCCGCCACCGGGCCAGGTTCTCCTGCCGCCAACGCTCGGTCTGCTCGACCTGGTTGAAGGTGAAGACGTGCAGACCGGCGATACCTGCGCCTGGCCAGCGCAGCCCGCGCATGGTCGTCCGCAGCAACCTCTCCGGCGCGTACCCGCCGGGCATCGCGAAGCGGGCGAACCAAGAGGGGTGACGCGTCAGGAAGCGCGTCGAGTCCCCTACACCAACTTTCGTGGCCATCGCCAGCAACCTAGTCCGCTCCACCGGCCCGGCGATCCCGATGTGCACCGGCAGCATTACCTGGCGCCGCCGTACGCGGGCCACCCAGCGGGCGATTGCCCGGGGGTCGAAACAGAGGTTGCTCACGATGTATGTGGCGTGCAGGCGCTTGTCCCACATGGACTGCACGGTGACATCGTCGTCGATCGCCGGGTGGCTCTCGGGGTAGCCGGTGATCCCCACCCGGGCAAACGGCCGGCCCAGGCCGCTCAGCAGACTGAGCACGGGAAGTGCCGCGTCATACGGCCCGACCGGAGGATCGGCGTCCCCGGCGGGCACGAATACGTCCTCGACGCCTGCGCTCACGAGCCGGTCGACGATGTCCTTGAGGTGAGCCCGGTCGGCCACCAGCCGCGCCGAGATGTGGGGCACACTCCTATAGCCCGCGCCGGCCAACCGCTCGGTGAGGTCGAGCGTGGGCTCGAGCCCTTTGGTCGGCGAGGCCGTTACCGTGACGGTGACGCTCGTCGGCACCGCCGCGTGCACCCGCTCTTCGATGGACGTGGTCGGGATGACCTCGTACCGCACGGTCGACAAGACCCGGTGCATGGCGGCGCGGTCATCGGCCATCGTCGACTCCGGGCGGGCGGAACCAGTGCTGCGGTCGCGGGCGGATGTTCTGCCAGATGTGCTTGATCTCGCGGTATTCGTCGAGGCCGGTGGGCCCGAGCTCGCGGCCGACCCCGGATTGCTTGAAGCCACCCCACTCCGCCTGCGGCACGTACGGGTGATAGTCGTTGATCCACACCGTGCCGTGCCGGAGGCGCTGGGCGACCCGTTGTCCGCGGCCGGCGTCCTGGGTCCACACCGCGCCGGCCAGGCCGTAAATCGTGTCGTTGGCGATGCGGACGGCCTCGTCCTCGTCCCCGTCCGCGAACCGTTCGACCGTGAGCACCGGTCCGAACGACTCGTCGGCCACCACCCGCATCCCGCGCTTGCAGTCGTCGAGCACCGTGGGTAAGTAGAAGTGGCCCGCTGCCAGGTTGAGGTCGTCCGGGCGCCGGCCGCCGCAACGCAGCACCGCGCCGTCGGCGATGCCGGCCGCGACGTACTCCTCGATCTTTGCCAGATGGGCCGCCGAGATGAGCGGTCCGGTCTCCGCGTCCGGATCGAAGGGGCCGCCGAGCCGGATACGCTCGGCCCGAGCGACCACCGCGTCGACGAAATCATCGTGCAGCCTGTCCTCGACGATGAGCCGGGCGCCGGCCGAGCAGACCTGACCGGAGTGGAGGAACACTGCCGTTAGCGCGAAGTCCACAGCGGTCTCGACGTCGGCGTCCGCGAAGACGACATTCGGATTCTTGCCGCCGAGTTCCAGTGCGATCCGCTTGACCGTTCCGGCCGCCGCGGCCATGACCCGCCGCCCAGTGGCCAGGCCGCCGGTGAACGAAACCAGATCGACGTCGACGTGCTCCGCGAGCGGAGCGCCGACCTCGGGTCCGACCCCGAGCACGAGGTTGGCGACTCCGTCCGGTACGCCCGCCTCCGCCAGCGCTCGCATGAGCATGATCGCTGTGGACGGGGTGAGCTCGCTCGGCTTGAGCACGAAGGTGTTGCCCGCCGCGAGCGCCGGCGCCACTTTCCAGGAAGCCTGCAGCAGCGGGTAGTTCCATGGCGTGATCAGGCCGCAGACGCCGACGGGCTCGCGCACGACCCGGCTGATCGCGTCGTCCCGGCCGGTGTCGACGACCCGCCCGGCATCGGTGCCAGCCACGCCGCCGAAGTAGCGAAAGCACGCGACCACGTCGTCGATGTCGTACTCCGCCTCGACGAGCCGCTTGCCCGTGTCCAGCGACTCGGCCCGGGCCAGCTCCTGCTTGTCCCGCTCCAGCAGGTCGGCCACGCGCAGCAGCAGCGCACCGCGTTGCCCTGCCGGCAGAGAGGGCCAGGCCCCGTCATCGAAGGCGGCACGGGCGGCCGCGATGGCCGCTCTGGTGTCGGCGGGGCTCGCCTCGTCGACCGTGGCCACGCGCCGACCGTCGGCGGGGCAACTGATGTCGCGTCGCCCGCCGGCGGCCGCTGGCACCCATTGCCCTGCGATGAACAGCTCCGGCATGACACCCTCGCGGTTGGCGTTGGCTTCTACGCAAGTTGCTTAGTCCGCAACTGGTCCTGTTATGCGAGACAGTATTGGCGTGCCATCGTGCGTCGTCAACCTCTGGGCGAGGCGGTGCCGCCCCGGGCGCCTAGCCGGCGCGAGATCTCGTCAGCCGCCCGGCGAACCGCCTCCGCCACCCCCGGGACCCGCTGTTGGGCGAGCCGAAAGCCTGGGCCGGAGGCACTAAGTGCCGCGACCACTCCACCGTCGATGTTGAACACCGGCGCGGCGACGGCGGTGAGGCCAATCTCGAGCTCATCCACCGTGGTGGCATATCCCCGCCGCCGCACTTCGGTCAGCTGCGTCTCGAGGTGCGTGCGGTCCACAATGGTGTGTTCGGTGTACCGCTCCAGGGTCGCCGCCAGGCACGCCGCCCGCTCGCCGGAGGTCAGGTACGCGAGCAGGACCTTGCCGTTCGACGTGGCGTGTAGCGCGATGCGCTGGCCGACCCAGTTACGGGTCTGCAGCGCCGACGGCCCCGCGACCTGGTCAACGTAGAGCGCGGTCTGGTCGGCGAGCACGGCCAGGTTGATCGTCTCGGCCACCTCCTGAGCCAGCCGTTCGCACACCGGCCGTCCCTCCTGAACGAGATCCAGGCGGGCAGCGGTGGCACCGGCGAGCCGGAGAATGCCGACGCCGAGCCGGTACTTGCCCCGGTCCACGTCCTGGGCCACCAGGCTGCGGTTCTCCAGCGCGCCCACCAGACGGAACGCGGTCGACTTATGTACGCCCAGCTCGGTGGCGATCTCGGTGACTCCGGCCTCGCCCTGCCGGGCCAGGATCTCCAGCACCGTGACGGCCCGGTCCACGGACTGGACCGGCGAGGCGTCACGCCCCCCGTCGCGCGAACTGTTGCCCATAGTGCAACAGTATGGCGGACGTCCGTCGCTTCATGGGCAGCGTCCAGATGCCTACAATCGGCGTCCCACCTTGGCAGGAGGCGGCCGTGCCAGCTCAGCAACCCTCGCCCCCCGCGCGGCGCGAATTCGTGCTGACCCTCGCCTGCACCGACCGGCCCGGAATCGTGTACGCGGTGTCGGGCTTCCTCTACCGGCGCTCGGCGAACATCGCGCAGAGCCAGCAGTATGAACAGCGCCGCGGTGGCCGCTTCTTCATGCGGGTTCACTTCGAGCTACTCGACGCGAGCGCGATGCTCGCCGACCTCCGGCTGGGCTTCGCCGAGGTTGCCGACGAGTTCGGGATGACGTGGCAGATGTTCGATCTGGCGGTTCCCACCCGTGCCCTCATCATGGTCTCCCGCGCCGGTCACTGCCTCAACGACCTGCTCTTCCGCTGGCAGATGGGCGCGTTGCGGATCGCCTTGCCCGCCATCGTGTCCAACCACCCCGACCACCGGGATCTGGCCCGCTCGTATGCCATCCCGTTCCATCACATCCCGGTGACCGCGGACACCAAGCCCGCGGCCGAGGCTGCCCTGCTCGACCTGATTGGCGAGCTCGACGTCGAGCTGGTGGTGCTCGCCCGTTACATGCAGGTCCTCTCGGATGACGCATGCAAGCGGCTGGAGGGGCGGATCATCAACATCCACCATTCGTTCCTACCGAGCTTCGTCGGGGCCAAGCCGTACCAGCAGGCGCACGAGCGCGGTGTCAAGCTGATCGGGGCTACCGCCCACTACGTCACGTCCGACCTCGACGAAGGTCCGATCATCGAGCAGGACGTGGTCAGGGTGGATCATTCCCTCGATCCGGACGACCTGGCGGTCGCCGGCCGGGACGTGGAGGCGCAGGTGCTGGCCCGCGCCGTGAAGTGGCACAGCGAGCACCGCGTACTGCTCGATGGCAACCGGACCATCGTCTTCCACTGAGGCCAATGAGTCGCTGAACGGTCAGTCGCCGAGTTCCTTGCGCCGGCGCGCGACGTACTCGCTCAGCTCCTCGCGGATCGCGTCATCGATCGGCGGGCGCTCGTACTCGGCCAGGCTCTTCTGATAGATCTCGGTCGCACGCGCGGTGGCGTCCAGGGCGCCGCCACGCATCCACCGTTCGTAGTTGGCCGACGAAGACAGCAGCGGTCGGTAAAAGCAGGTGCGGAACCGCTCCAGGGTGTGGGCCGCTCCGAGGAAGTGCCCGCCGTGGCCCACCTCGGTGTGCGCGTCGAAGGCGAGCGAGGCCTCATCGATCTCCAGCGGGGTGAACTCCACCCGCAGCATCCGGAGGATCTCAATGTCGATGATGAACTTTTCGTAGCACGACACCAGCCCGCCCTCGAGCCATCCAGCGGAGTGCATGACGAAGTTCGCCCCGGCCAGAAACGTCGGTAGCATCGTCATCAGCGCCTCGTACGCCGACTGCGCGTCCGCCGACTGGCTTGAGGTGAGACCGCCGCCGGTGCGGAACGGCAGGCCAAAGTGGCGCGCGATCTGGCCGGTGCAGAGCAGGCCCAACGCGGACTCGGGGGTGCCGAAGCAGGGCGAGCCGGACTGCATGTCTATGTTGGAGAGGAAGGAGCCGAAGATCACGGGCGCGCCGGGCCGGATCAGCTGCGACAGGCAGATCCCGGTTAGCGCCTCGGCGATCTGCTGCACCAGCGTGGCTGGTATGGACACCGGCGACATGGCACCCATCAGCAGGAATGGCGTGATGACGACGGCCTGGTTGGCGGCGCTGTACTCGAACTGAGCGTCGAGCATCCGGTCGTCCCAGCGTAGCGGCGAGTTGCAGTTGATCAGAGAAATGGTCGCCGGAGTCGCTTCGATGGGCGCGCGGCCGCCGAAGAGGATCTCGGTCATGGCGATGGTGTCGCGGGCGTTGACACCCGAGACAACATTGCCCATGTAGATCTTGTCGGTGAGGGTCTGCAGCGCGTACACCATGTCAAGGTGGCGCGAGTCGAGCGGGGCGTCATTCGGCTCGCAGATGACCCCACCGGCGGAGTCGAGCTCTGGGAAGCTCTGCGCCAGCATCGTGAAGCGGTGGAAGTCGTCCAGGGTCGCGTCGCGGCGTACCTCCCCCTCGCGGACGAAAGGCGGGCCGTAGACGCCGCTGAAGCTCATGTGATCGCCGCCGATGTGGATGGAGTTGGCCGGGTTTCGGGCCTGCACGTCGAACTCGCGGGGCGCCTTGGCCACCTGTTCGAGGACGAAGTCCGGGTCGAACATCACGGCGTTACCCTCGACCCGCTGCCCGGCCGCGCGGAACAGGTCCAGCGCGCGCGGTGCCATGAACTCCACGCCGATCTCGCTGACTATGCGCCGCCAGCCCTTGTCCAATGTGGTCAGCGCATCCGGCGACAGGATCTCGTAACGCGGCATTGTGTTAACGAACATCCGACCTCCGATCCGAGCGCGGACGCGTCGAGCTCGCACGGACTCTTGACGCGATTGTGGGGCAGATCATACCCTCGTGTCATGGGACGGCAGTTCTATAATATGGAACTCTCGGCGGCCCCGCCCGTCCCGCAGGCCGGCACGCAGGCGGTCGATCGGGCGGCGGAGCTGCTGGCACTCGTCGTCGAGTCGGCCGGCCCCCGCACCTTCACCTCGCTAATCGAGCAGGCGGGGCTGGCGAAGTCGACCGGCTCACGGCTGCTGCAGGCGCTGGAGCGGCACCGGCTCGTCCAGCGAGACCGTGGCGGCGCTTTCCGGCCAGGCGCGCTGTTCGCCCTGTACGCGGTGCGCCACGGGGTCGGCAGCGACTTCGTCGAGCTGGCCACGCCGGTGCTCAACCGCCTCGGCGCGCAGACGGGCGAGACCGTGAACCTGGCCGTGCCGCGCGGCGATGTGGTCGTCCAGATCGCCCAGGTTGATAGCGTCCACCTGCTTGGCACTACCAACTGGGTCGGTGTGACCGTGCCCGCGCACTGCTCGGCCCTGGGCAAGGTCTTCTACGCGTACGGGACGCTGCAGCTGCCGGACGGGCCGCTGGAGCGCCGCACCCCACACACCGTCACCGGCCGTGCCGAACTCCAGCGCGACCTCGCCACTGTGCTGCGCCGCGGGTACGCCGTCGCCCGGGAAGAGCTGGAGTCCGGTCTGGTGGCCGTCGCCAGCCCGGTCCGCGCCCACGACGGCTCGGTCGTCGCGGCGATCTCCGTGTCCGGACCGACCGCGCGCATCACCGAACCTCTCGCCGACCACATTGGAGCGCTGCTCGTCACCGAGGCGCTCGCCCTGTCCGCCGTCCTCGGGCATGAGGCAAGCCACACCACCACGGGCCACACCACCACGCGCCACGGCAAGGCACACAAGGAGAGCGCGGCATGACACCTGACGAGATCCTCAAAGAGCTCTACGACCAGACCATGGTGGGCAACGCACCCAGGGTCCTCGAACTCACGCGGACCGGTCTCGCCGCCGGCATGACACCGGATACGCTGCTCTACGACTCCCTCATCCCGTCGCTGGAGGAGGTCGGCGCCCGCTTCGAGCGAGGCGACTTCTTCGTGCCGGAGATGCTCATCGCCGGCAAGGCGATGGCGGGCGCACTGGAGGTGCTGCGGCCGCTGCTCGCCGAGACCGGCGCCGCGACGGTCGGCACGTTCCTCATGGGCACGGTCAAGGGCGACGTCCACGACATCGGCAAGAACCTCGTCAACATCATGCTGGAGGGCGCCGGCTTCCACGTCATCGACCTGGGCGTCCAGGTATCGCCGGAGAAGTTCATCGACGCGATTCGTGAGCACAAGCCCGACATCGTGGGCTTTTCCGCGTTTCTGACTACCACCATGCCGATGTTCAAGGCGAACATCAACGCGCTGCAGAAGGCCGGCCTGCGCGAGCAGGTGATCGTCATGGTGGGCGGGGCGCCGGTGACCCAGCAGTACGCCGACGCGGTGGGTGCCGACGGGTACGCCGCCGACGCCTCGGCCGCCGTCAAGCGAGCCAAAGAACTCCTTCAGCAGCGACGAATCCTGGCGAACGCCTAGGCGTCCAACTCCCCGAGGAGCAGCATGCACACGGTACTGCGATCGGCCAGCGCGGAGGTCGTCATCGGCGACGACCAGCCGTTCTGTGTGATCGGTGAGCGAATCAACCCGACTGGGCGGCGCTTGTTCCAGGAGCAGCTGCGCGAGGGCGACCTATCCCGGATCGAGGTCGATGTCGCCGAGCAGGTCGCCAGCGGTGCGATGGTCCTCGACGTGAACATGGGTGTGCCGCTCGCCGACGAGGCCGAACTGCTCGCCGCCGCAATCCGGCTGGTGCAAGCACGATCAGATCGTCCACTGTGCATCGACTCGTCGGTGGTCGAGGCCCTGGACGCCGGGCTCGCCGCCTACGATGGCAAGGCACTGGTCAACTCGGTGACCGCGGAGGACGAGCGGCTCGAAGCCATCCTCCCCCTGGTCAAACGCTACGGCGCCGCTGTGATCGGACTGCCCAATGACGAGAACGAGATTCCCGAGGACCCGACCCGGCGGGTCGAGCTGACCAGGAAGATCATCCATGTGGCGACGGAGCGCTACGGCATCCCGATCGAGGACATCGTGATCGACCCGCTCGCGATGCCGATCGGCGCCGACACCTCCCTGGTGGTCAAGACCCTCGACACCATCTCAATGATCAAGGCGGAGTTCGGCGTCAACATGACTCTGGGCGCCTCCAACGTGTCGTTCGGCATGCCACAACGGCACGCGATCGGCGCCGCCTTCCTGCCGATGGCCATGGCGCGCGGGCTCACAAGCGCCATCATGGACGCGCGGTCCTCGCAGATCGTCGACGCCGTCAAGGCGGCCGATCTGCTGCTCGGCAACGACGCGTGGGGCGCCAACTGGATCTCGACGTTCCGAGCCAGGCAAGGCGCATGACACGAACCGTCGAGGAGGAGCTGCTGCCTCACGACGGGCACGGCCGGGTGCGGCTGCACTTCACGCCCAGCGGGCGGGAGGTGCGAGTACCCCCCGGCGTAACCGTGTTCGACGCGGCCAGCTGGAACGGCATCGCCATCGACTCGACCTGCGGCGGGCACGGCACCTGCCGCAAATGCCTCGTCCGGGTCGATGACGGCACCGTGCCGGTGTCCAGCCTGGACGTACGGGCGTTCAGCGCCGACCAGCTGCGGGAGGGGTGGCGGTTGGCCTGCCGGGCGCAGGCCATGGGCGACCTGCGGGTCGAGGTACCCCCGCTGGTCACCCGCCCCAAGGCTGCGACGGTCGGCGTGGGGCGCCAGGTGATCCTGCGCCCGGCCATCCAGAAGCGGTACCTGGAGCTGGACCCGCCGACGCTGGCCGACCAGACCACCGACCTGGATCGGCTGCTCGCGCCGCTCGACGACCTGAGCCTGCGGGTGGACGTCGACGTACTGCGTTCCATTGGCCGCACCCTACGGGCCAATGACTTCAAGGTGACCGCGGTCGTCGTCGACGACGTGCTCATCGATGTCGAACCGGGCGATACGACGGCGCGCTGCTTCGGCCTCGCCTTCGACCTTGGCACCACCACGGTCGTGGCGAGCCTGCTCGACGTCACCACCGGAACGCCCCTCGCCGTGAGCTCCGCCCTCAACCGGCAGCAGCCCTTCGGCGGCGATGTGATCACACGGATCAGTGCGACCATGATGGACCCGGCGGCGTTGGACCACCTTCGTACTCTGGCCCATGAGACGCTGGGCGAGCTGACCCACGAGGTGTGCGCTGAGGCGGATGTGCGGCCGGAGGAGATCTACGAGATCGCGCTCGCCGGCAACGCAACGATGGTGCACATCGCGCTCGGCATCGATCCGGAGCCGCTGGGCGTCGCGCCGTTCGTTATGTCGACGCGCACGTTTCCGGAGATTCGGGCAGGTGAGCTCGGGGTCGCCGTACATCCCGGCGCCCGAGCCGTCGTCCTCCCGTCGCTCGGGGCATATGTGGGCGGTGACATCGTTGCCGGGATGCTCGCCTCGGGCATGGACCGCGACCGCAGGCTACGGCTATTCATCGACGTCGGCACGAACTGTGAGATCGTGCTCGGCAACGCGGATCGGCTGGTCGCCACGGCGGCACCGGCCGGCCCCGCGTTCGAAGGCGCCCAGATCCGGTGCGGGATGCGCGCCGCCGAGGGGGCGATCGAGGTGGTACGCATCCGCGACGGCGCGCTGGAGTTGGGCGTCATCGGTGACGCCGAGCCGGCCGGACTGTGCGGCTCCGGACTCGTCGACGCGGTCGCGGCGCTCGTCGGCGCCGGCCTCATCGACTCGTCTGGGCGGATGGTCTCAGACGAGCAGGCGCGCGAGATCGCCCCGGAGCTCGCCGACCGGCTGCGCCACATCGACGGTGAACGCATCTTCGTCCTGCACGACGGCGCCGGCGACAACCTCTACCTATCGCAGCGTGACGTGCGGGCGCTTCAGTTCGCTAAGGCGGCCATCGCCACCGGATGGAGCCTGCTGCTGGAGGAGATGGGCGTCGAGGCCGGTGAGGTGCAGCAGGTGCTGCTGGCCGGGTCGTTCGGCAGCTACCTCTCGCCGGCGAGCGCGATCCGGATCGGGCTCGTGCCGAAGCTGCCCGTGCTGCGGGTGGTCAGCGCCGGCAACGTCGCGGGCGAGGGGGCCAAGATGGTGCTGTTGAGCGTCCGCGAGCGGGCGGGTGCGCTCGCCTTACTTCACGAGGTTGAGTACGTAGAACTCTCTGATCGGGCCGACTTCAATGACCGATTCGTTGATCTCCTCGCCTTCCCGTCCTGACCCGAGCGCGGTCGCGGTCATCGCGTGTGGCGCGCTGGCTCAGGACGTGGCCCGCGTTGCCGCCAACCACGGCTGGTCGGTGGACGTGCACCCGCTGCCGCCGCTGCTGCACAACCATCCACATCGGATCGCGCCAGAGGTCGCCCGACTGGCTAGGGTACTGCGCGGGCAGTACCGCGCCGTCGCGGTGGCGTACGCCGACTGCGGCAGCTACGGCGCGCTCGACGAGGTGTGCGCCGAGCTTGGACTGCGCCGGCTCGGTGGCGAGCACTGCTATGACGTCTACGCCGGGCAGTCCCGAATGCGCGAGCTGCTCGAGCGTGAGCCGGGGACCTATGTCCTGACCGACTTCCTGGTGCGCACGTTTGCTCGTACCATCATCGCCGAGCTCGGCCTGGACCGCTTTCCCGACCTGCGCGACGACTACTTCCGCCATTACCGCCGGGTGGTTTGGCTTTCCCAGCACCCCACTCCGGAGCTGGCCAAGCGCGCACAGGCCGCCACCGATGTGCTCAGGCTCCCGCTTACCGTTGTGCACGTTGGCGACGACGGGCTCGCGCGCGAACTCCGTACCCTGTTGTGCCCCGCCGCCGCGTGACCGTCTCCGGCACCTCACCCATGAGGTGGGCCGCCGATCGGCTCGGCCACCGGGCTGGCCATAGGCGGCTCGTCGAGGTGGGGCATTGGCTGACGTTGTCGGGTAAGCGCCAGTCCGATCACCAGCGACGCGCCTGCGGCGACCACTGGCGCCAGATGCCACGGATCGGTGTAGCCGATGAGGATATGTGGTGTGATCGCCGCGGCGAGCGAAACCGCACCCGCGAGGGCCAGGGCTTCCCACAACGCCCGGCTTGCCCGGCCGCACCACACGCACACCAGCGCGATGAGACCGAGGGTGAACACCGCGCCGCCGAAGCCAGCCCGATCATGGGCGATGAGCGGTATTAGTCGCGGGTTCACCGCATCCAGGTCACTCGCGGTGATGTGCATGAACGCGAGGTCCTCCGGTACAAACACATCAGTGACGCCGACGATGAAGATGACCAGGCCGGCGACCGTGACGCCACCCGCACCTAGCACCTGGCAGGCACGGCCAATCCCATACCTCGTTCGAAGATCAGGCAGGCGCCCAGCGGTAAGCAGGCTCAGCGGGCCACGCCATGGCCGCACCAGCCGCCGACTTCGTATCAGTCCGAGCAAGAAGATCGGCAGAAGCAACAAGGTGCCGATACCGTGCCAGGTGTCTAGGTAGCCGTACCCCAGGTAGGCCAGGAAGCTGGCGAAACCGGCCGCGCCACTGATCGCGAACAGCCACCACGCCCACGCCTCGCCCAGACGCAACGGGAACAGCGCCAGATAGACGTAGAGCACGCCGATGCCGACCAGCGCGCCACCGAACGCCGCCCGGTCATGGATCATGAAGTCGACTACCCGACAGTGCGCGACCGAGCACAGGTCGGCGGCGCTCATGCCCAGGTACTGGATGTCGTGTGGAAGGAACTCGCCGCTAGCAGCAAGGAATAAGGCGAAGCCCCCGGCGAACACAAGGCTCGCCGCGGTGAGTAACAACAGTGCTACGCCGTCGCCGACCACGACACGCACCAGCCCTCGATCATCCCGCTTCCGCATCCGCGCAGCGTAGCGCCCCACCTCGTCGATCCCCGCCGCTCAGCAGGCGCGGCTGATCAAGGGCTGCAGCCAACCACCCCGATTGGCCTTAGACCGGTGCGAAATCGGGCAGGTCGTCAGCCGTGGACGGCGCGGCGCCGCGCGCGCATGATGGTCACTGACCGGTCCCTGGCCGGACCAGGATCTCAAGGCGTCGACCTAACGGCGGGTCGGCAAGAAGGAGGATCCGTGCGAATCTCGATTGCCCGTGGACCCGCACTGGTTGCGGTGTCGGCCGCGTTAGTGGCCCTATCTGCATGTTCCCCCCCAGCAAGCAACAACGCCGCGGGCACTGACGCGGCCAAGGCCACAAGCGCCGCTGACCTTGGCGGCATGGACAAGCTGATCGAGGCGGCGAAGGCGGAAGGAGAGCTCAACGTCATCGCGCTGCCGCCGGACTGGGCGAACTACGGCGAGATCATCAAGGCCTTCAACACCAAGTACGGAATCAAAGTGAACTCGGCCCAGCCGGACGCGTCGAGCCAGGACGAGATCAACGCGGCGAAGCAGCTCAAGGGCCAGAACGGCGCACCTGACGTGTTCGACGTTGGCACCGCCGTTGCGCTGGCCAACACGTCGATCTTCGCCCCATACAAGGTGGCGACATGGAACGACATCCCGGACGCGCTCAAGGAAGCCAGCGGTAAGTGGGTCAACGACTACGGCGGCTACATGTCGATCGGGTACGACGCGGCGAAGGTGCCCGCGCCGACTAGCCTCGCCGATCTCCTCGGCGCCGCGTACAAGGGCAAGGTGGCCCTCAACGGCGACCCCACGCAGGCCGGCGCGGCATTCAACGGTGTCGTCATGGCCTCGTTGGGCAGTGGCGGCTCGGCCGACGACATCTCCAAGGGCGTTGACTTCTTCAACCAGCTGAAGAAGGCCGGGAACTTCCTGCCGGTGGACCCGACGCCGGCGACGATTGAGTCCGGTCAGACGCCCGTCGTCTTCGACTGGGACTACCTCAACGTGGCGCAGGGCGTGAAGCTGAAGGGCAAGGTGGACTGGAAGACCGTCGTACCGTCGAACGCGGTGGTCGGCTCGTACTACATTCAGGCAATCAACGTCGATGCGCCGCACCCGGCGGCGGCCCGATTGTGGCAGGAGTTCCTCTACAGTGACGAGGGCCAGAACCTGTGGCTCAAGGGTGGCGCACGGCCAGTCCGGGCGGACGCCATGACGACAGCCGGAACCCTGGACACCGCGGCCTTCTCCGCGCTGCCGGCAGCGGTCGGCACTCCCGTGTTCCTGACCGAGGCACAGACCAAGTCGGCGAACGACTATCTCGCCGCCAACTGGGCCAAGGCCATCGGCTGACCATCCGATGAAGGACTGATGAGCGACCGACTCACGAACACGGTCGACCAGGTCGAGGCGCCGGGAACCTCGCACACGCGAGGTTCCCGGCGCCAGCCCTGGTGGCGTCGCGGGGTCATTCGAAATCTGGTCGGCGTCGTCCCGTTCTTCGTGTTCGTGGGGCTGTTCCTGGGCATCCCGACGCTGGTCGTCATGATCGGCGCCTTCACGGGACCGCGCGGGCCGACGTTGGACAACGTGACGGCGCTGGCCGACGGGTACATTGTGGACGCGTTCGTGCGAAGTATCGTGCTGTCCGCGGTAACCGCTCTATTGGGCGCGGTTTTCGGCGCGTTACTGGCATACACCTTGGTGACAGGTCGACCCGGCGGCCTGATACGGCGGGTGGTCACCTCGGCTTCTGGAGTGCTGGCCCAATTCGGGGGCGTGACCCTCGCCTTCGCCTTCATCGCCACCATCGGCTTTAGCGGCTTCGTCACAATATTCCTACACGATCGGCTCGGTATCGACATCTACTCGGGCGGCGTGTGGCTATTCGAACTACCTGGCCTTGTCGTTGTCTACACTTACTTCCAAATACCGCTCATGGTCATCGTCTTCCTGCCCGCCGTTGACGGGATCCGTCCACAGTGGCGAGAGGCGACCGAGACTCTGGGCGGATCGACCTGGCAGTACTGGACCCGGGTGGCTGGGCCGCTGCTCGCGCCGGCGTTCCTCGGTTCGACCCTGTTGCTGTTCGCCAACGCGTTTTCGGCCTACGCGACCGCCGCGGCACTGGTCAGCCAGGGCAGCCCGATCGTGCCGCTGCAGATTCGTACCGCGCTCACGAGCGAGGTTATTCTGGGGCGCGAGAACCTCGCCAAGGCGATGGCGCTGGGCATGGTTGTGGTTGTCGCGGTCGTGATGTGGCTCTACGCCGTCCTGCAACGAAGGACGGCGCGATGGCTGGACTGATCCGCCGTAGAGAGCGGCGCCAACGGGTCTTGCGGTGGATCGTCGTCACCTTGCTCGCTATCTTCTTCCTGCTGCCGCTGGTGGCGATGCTCGAGTTCACCACCCGCGGCGTCGGCGGTCGCATGTCGTGGGATACGTGGCGACAGTTCTTCGACTGGGAGCACCTCGACGAGGCATATCCGACGTTGTGGGACGGCATGACGGCTTCGTTTGGACTGGCCGTGCTCACTGTGGTGATCGTGCTCGTCCTGCTGGTGCCCACCGTCGTGTGGGTGCGTCTGCGCCTGCCGTGGCTGCGGCGGGTCGTAGAATTCATCTGCCTGCTGCCCTTGACAATTCCGGCGATCGTGATCGTGGTTGGCCTAGCGCCGGTATATGCCTGGGTCGTCTACTTCCTCGGCGGATCGGCCCTGACGCTGACGTTCGCCTACACGATCCTTGCCCTGCCGTTTGCGTACCGGGCCATCGACGCCGGGCTGTCCGCGATCGACGTGCGGACCCTCTCCGAGGCCGCCCGCAGTCTTGGGGCCAGTTGGACCACGGTAATAGTACGGGTCGTGCTGCCGAACATTCGCTCCGCGGTGTTGTCGGCAGCATTCTTGACGGTGGCGCTGGTGTTTGGAGAGTTCACTATCGCGTCGCTGCTCAACCGGACCAACCTGCAGGTCGCCATCAACCTGCTGGGTAAGAGCAGTGCGACGATGTCGATTGCCGTGTCACTGGCGGCGCTGGTTCTCGCGTTCGTCCTCTTGTTCCTGCTTTCCTTCGCCGGCAGCCGGCGCCGTCGGGAAAGGACAATGCCGTGAGAGATGCGCCCTTACTCAATAGCGTGGCGGTACATCTGGAAGGACTCAGCCGCCGCTTCGGCAACGTACAGGCCCTCGACGGGCTCGACCTGGATCTAGACCCGGGCGAACTAGTGGCTCTCCTTGGCCCGTCAGGATGTGGGAAGACAACGGCACTTCGCATCCTTGCCGGGTTGGAGGATCCGGACTCCGGTCGGGTCGTGGTCGACGGCCGGGACATCACCAACATGCCGGCCAACCGCCGCGACATGGGCATGGTGTTTCAGGCGTACAGCCTATTCCCCCACCTGACCGCAGTGGAGAACGTCGAGTTTGGACTTCGCCTGCGGCGGATCGCGGCAGCCGGCAGGCGACAGCGGGCGCACGACATGTTGGATCTGGTCGGGATCAGCGCTCAAGCTGACCGGTATCCGCAGCAGCTCTCCGGCGGTCAGCAGCAGCGAGTGGCCTTGGCCAGGGCGCTGGCGATCCAGCCGCAGGTTTTGCTGCTGGACGAACCGCTCTCCGCGCTCGACGCGAAGGTGCGAATCCAGTTGCGCGATGAGATCCGGCGGATCCAGATCGAGGTCGGGACCACGACGCTCTTTGTCACCCACGATCAGGAGGAGGCGCTGGCGCTCGCCGATCGGGTCGGCGTGATGCGCTCGGGCCGCTTGGAGCAGCTCGGCCCGCCGGAGCAGATCTACCGCACCCCGGCGACATCCTTCGTAGCCGAGTTCGTTGGACTTAGCAATCGTCTGCCCGGTCGCCTCGTCGGCGACACAGTGGAGGTTCTCGGCACGCGGCTGCCTCTGGTGGCCAGTTCGTCTGTCCACAATGGGTCAGTAACTGCCTTGGTTCGGCCCGAGTCGGTGGACGTCACGCCGGATCCGGCCGGTACGAGTCGAGTGCTCGCGGCAAGCTTCCTCGGACCAACGAGCCGGATCACATTGGCACTGCCGGACGACACGCTGATCGTGGCGCAGGTCGCCAGCACGCTACTGGCCGACCTTCCACCCGGAACGCCCGCGCGCGTCCTCCTCCGCCCTGTTCCCGTCGTAGTCGGCCCCGCGTAGCCTCGACCGCCGCAGCGAGTCCAATGAGGACTCAGCGCTCGGTTAGCTGCTTGAGTTTGTTCAACACTTGCGTCCAGTTGTCCTCTGAGTGTTTGCGCTCCTCCTCGCTCGCTGCGTTGCTCTGGCTGATCGTCACATCGGTGCCGCCTTCGTGTGGCGTTAACTCGAACGTAACGGTGTGGTAGTTCTCTGGTATGTCGGGCTGGCCGGTGAGAGGACTGAAATGAGTGAACTGCAGCACGCTGTTCGGCTCGACTTTCACGATCTCGCCCTTGTCCTGGAACGACTTGCCCTTCCATTCCCCACTAAATGTGATCGGGCTGCCAACTTCCCAGTCCGTGACCACATCCGCGCCGAAAAACGCCTGGCTGACGAGCGCCGGCTCGGTAAGCGCCGCCCAGACCGCGGCCGGTTCCGCCTTGATGATCACGCGGCTCGTAGCTGTCTGTGTCTTTCCCACGTGCGCTCTCCCTTCTGTCGAGACCTACGCTGGACTTGCCCGTTCGTCTGGTCATTAAACCAACGCGTCAGGACGCGGTGGCATGGCCGGGCACGCCACAGCCCGACAGCGGGCGCCGGTGTGTTTGCAACGCGCCCAACGTCAGAACGACAGCTGCTGCCACGGCTATGACCACGCCGGACTCATCCAGGGCAGCCGGCTGGTGCCGCTGGACAGCGCCAACCACCTGCTACCCGAACAGGATCCAGCCTGGCCCCGCTTCCTCGGCGAACTCGACGCTTTCCTCGGCAGCGCTCCTCGGTCTCAGCCGGTGCCGGGCTAGCCGCTGGCGAGGATGTCGGCGAGGTCGAACCGGACCGGCCGTTCGAGCTGCTCATAGTTGCATGAGGACGGGTCGCGGTCGGGGCGCCAGCGGACGAACTGGGTGGTGTGCCGGAACCGGAGGCCCTCCATGTAGTCGTAGCGGACCTCGACGACCTTCTCGGGCCGCAGTGGTACGAAGGAGAGGTCCTTCTTGGCGTTCCAGCGGCTGCCTTCGTTCTTGCGCGGCGTACGCTCGCCCTCCATATGCGCTGCCCAGTCCCATGGGTGGCCATCGAACGTCGTGACCCACGGTTGCAGTTCGGTGAAGAGGGCTTTGCGGGTCGCCATCGGGAAGGCCCCGACCACCCCGACGGAGGCGAGCACGCCGCGGTCGTCGTAGAGGCCGAGCAGCAGTGACCCGATTGCGTCCGAACCCGACTTGTGCACCCGGTAGCCGGCCACCACGCAGTC
>Ga0184632_10000006_pt1 | contig 58983 bp, 60 predicted proteins | sample PLM31_50_b1_FD_133153 | JGI IMG/M metagenome (GOLD analysis project Ga0184632, IMG submission 133153) | Groundwater sediment microbial communities from an aquifer in East River, Colorado, USA - PLM3-1_50_b1 | ecosystem: Environmental > Terrestrial > Soil > Riparian zone | place: USA: East... | reverse complement strand
CCTGGAGGAGCTGCCGGACGAGCTCGAGCGGGCCCGGAGGCTTGTGGAGCGCCGGGGTCACGGCGTGAAGACCGCTCGCTACCTCGCGTCCAAGGGGTTCGGCGAGGAGGCTGTCCGGTCCGCCGCTGGCGTCGAGCCGTGAGCAGCGCTAGGATAGGTGACGCCTCATCCGACGTTTTGCCTGCACAGAGACGTTTTCGAATCGCAACTGACTTGCCGAGACTCGTGTCCACCACTCACTACCCCGACACCGAGAGGCTCTTGACCGCGGCGACCTAGCAACCGCTTTCCCGGGCCGCGGTGTCGGCTCGTTGCACAGATTCGGGACATCCGTGCCGGCCGGACTGCCGGGTGGGTACCGCGGTGACACCGCGGACAACCGACCCAGGAGTGCCCATGCTGGTCGCAATCGGGATACTGATCGGCCTCGCCCTCGGGGGAGTGGGAGGGGCGCTGGCCGTCGGCGCACTCGGTAAGTCGAAACTGGGCGAGGCGCGCCGCGAGAGCAAGCACATGATCGAGGAGGCCAGGCGCGAGGCCGACACGTTGCGACGCGAGGCCCAGATCACGGCACGAGAAGAGGCGGTCGCCCTCCGGGCGGAGATCGATCACGAGGTCGCGGAACACCGTTCCCGGATCGTGAAGGGCGAGGAGCGCGTGCTGGCCAAGGAAGAAGAGACCGAGGCGAAGCTCACCGAGATGACGCGTCGCGAGCAAGGGCTCGCGGACCGCGAGACGCACCTCCGGCAGCTCCAGGAGGAGCACAAGCTGGCCAAGGAGCAGCAGCTGTCCGAGCTCGAGCGCATCTCAGGCATGACCGTCAACGAGGCGAAGCTCAGCTTGCTGGAACGCTCAGAGGACCTCGTGCGCCACGAGCTCGCGCGTCGCGTTCGTCAGATGGAGGAGGAGGCGCGCACGGAGGCGAAGCGGCGAGCGCGCAACCTCGTGGCGGACGCCCTGCAGCGAGTGGCTGCCAGCCACGCCGCCGAGACGACGGTGTCGGTGGTCGAGCTTCCCTCAGACGACATGAAGGGGCGGATCATCGGTCGCGAAGGTCGCAACATCCGCGCGCTCGAGCACCTGACCGGCGTGGACTTCATCATCGACGACACACCACAAGCGGTGGTGCTCTCGTCATTCGACGGGATCCGCCGCGAGGTTGCGAAGCTGACCCTCACGAAGTTGATCGAAGACGGCCGGATCCATCCGGCGCGAATCGAGGACACGTACTACCAGTCGAAGGCCGAGATCGAGGACCACATCACGCAGGCCGGCGAGCAGGCGGTGTTCGAAGCGAACTGCGGCGACTTCCACGAGGAGCTCGTCAAGATCCTCGGCCGGCTGCGCTACCGGACCAGTTATGGCCAGAACGTCCTCAAGCACACGCTCGAGGTCGTCCACTTGGCGGGGATCATGGCCTCCGAGGTGGGGGCGAGCGTGAAGGTGACGAAGCGCGCCGCCCTCCTGCACGACCTGGGCAAGGCGATGACGCACGAGGTCGAGGGCTCGCACGCGTCGATCTCCGCGCAGCTCGCGCGCCGCTACGGAGAGACGCAGCACGTCGTGCACGCGATCGAGGCGCATCACTACGAGGTCGAGCCGCAGACCGTCGAGGCGGTGCTGCTCATCGCTGCCGACGCGATCTCCGCGTCGCGCCCCGGTGCGCGCGGCGAGAGTCTCGAGCACTACATCAAGCGGCTTGCGTCACTCGAGGAGCTGGCGGGGCAGAAGGCCGGCGTGGAAAAGGTGTACGCGCTGCAGGCGGGACGTGAGATCCGAGTCATCGTCAAGCCCAGCGAGGTGGACGACGACGCCGCGGTGCTCCTCTCGCACGAGATCGCCCGCGAGATCGAAGACCAGCTCGAGTATCCCGGCCAGGTGAAGGTGACCGTCATCCGCGAGAGCCGGGCGATCGACGTGGCGCGGAACGTTGCGAACGGAGGCAACCAGCAGGATGGGGCCACGGCGCCGGCCGTCGAGGTGCAGCCCGATCAGGCTGCCTAGCGGCGGCCCTTGGCAGCGGTCTCGTCGAGAGTTTCGGGTCGGGTCGACCGGTCAAAGCCCGTGCATCCTGATGCTAGGCGCCGCAAGCGGCGCTTAGGTGCGCTTGGCGAGCGCCGCAACGGCCCCGAGGCCGATGAACATCGCACCTGACCCGTAGCGGAGCAGCGTCCGCTTGCGGCGCAGAGCTCCGGCTACCGTCCCGGCGGCGAGCGCGTACAGCGAGTCGGTGATCGACCCGAGGCCGACGAAGACCAGGCCGAACACGATCACCTGCGACCACACACCGCCGCGGCTCGCGTCGACGAACTGGGGCAGGAAGGCCAGGAAGAACAGGGCCGTCTTCGGATTGAGGACGTTCACGACCGCGCCTCGCAAGAGGGCCTGCCTGAGGGGTTCCGGCCCCCGCGCGACGATCGCATCGCGATCTCGTTCGAGCAGCTTCCGGATCCCCAGGACGACGAGGTAGGCCGCGCCGGCGTACTTCACGACGTTGAAGGCGACCTCCGAGGCGAGGATCAGCGCGGAGAGGCCCACGGCCGCGGCCGCGACGTGGACGAGCGTGCCAAGGTGGACACCGGCGACGGAGGCCAGCCCGACGCGCGGTCCCTGCTCGGCGCTCTGCGCCACGATGTAGAGCACTGCCGGGCCAGGGATCGCCAGCAGAGCCAGTGCGGCCAGACAGAAGAGCCACAGGGAGGCTGGATCCGGGAAGACCACGGGTACCATTCTCGCCCGTGCGGCGGTACCACGTCACCACATTCGGCTGTCAGATGAACGCTCACGACAGCGAGCGGATCAAGGGGATGCTCGAGGAGCTCGGGCTCGGCGAAGCAACCGGTCAGGACGAGGCGGACGTCCTCGTCTTCAACACCTGCACGATCCGCGAGAAACCCGATACGAAGTTTGCCGCCCACCTCGCTCAGGCCGCGGCCTTGAAGAAGCGTGATCCCGACAAGGTGATCGCGGTCGGAGGCTGCTACGCGGAGGCGCAGCGTGAGCGGCTGTTCCAGCTCTATCCGTACGTGGACGTCGCGTTCGGGCCAGGCTCCATCCCGCATCTCGGAGAGTGGCTCGGCGCGGGCGGGCTCGGTGTGGCCCGCGGGCGCTTCGGCCTGGACGACCGGAGCTTCGCCGGCGAGCTGCCGATGCACCGCGAGCGCGTCTACCAGGGTTGGGTGCAGATCTCGATGGGCTGCAACTCGAAATGCGCGTACTGCATCGTGCCGGCCGTGCGCGGTCGTGAAGTGAGCCGCCGACCAGGCGACGTGATCGCCGAGGTGACGCGCCTGGCAACCGAGGGCGTGCGCGAGATCACGCTCCTCGGTCAGAACGTCAACTCCTGGGGGCGCGATCTCGCGCCCGACATCCGCACGGAGTTCGGGGAGCTCTTGCGGGCATGCGATGCGGTCGACGGGATCGAGCGCATCCGCTTCACGAGCCCGCATCCGAAGGACTTCCGCCGCCCGGTCATCGAGGCAATGGCCGAATGCGCGGCGGTCTGCGAGCATGCGCACCTGCCGCTGCAGTCCGGCTCGACCCGCATCCTGAAAGCCATGCGCCGCACCTATGGCCGCGAGCGGTATCTCCGCCTCGTGGACGAGTTGCGCGCGGCGATCCCGGACCTGGCACTGACGACCGACCTGATCGTCGGCTTTCCCGGTGAGACGGAGGAGGACTTTCGCGAGACGCTCGAAACCGTCGAGCAGGTGCACTTCGACAGCGCCTTCACGTTCGTCTACTCACCGCGCGCCGGCACCGAGGCGGCAGCGATGGAGGACCAGATCGCCGACGAGGTCAAGCGCGCGCGAATCGAGCGCTTGGTCGACGTGGTGCAGCGAGTGGCGGCTCTCCGCAACGCGGAACGCGTCGGGCGCATCGAAGAGGTCCTGGTGGAGGGGCCGAGCCGCACCGATCCTGCCGTCTTGCGTGGCCGCACGCGACGCAACACGACCGTCAACTTCGCGGGCACTGCCGCGGCGGGCGACCTGGTGGACGTCCGGATCGAGGACGCGAGCTCGACAACGCTCCGAGGCGTGCAGGCAGTGCCGGTGGCGGCCTGATGCGCGTCCTGGTTACGGGCTCGAGCGGCCAGATCGGAACGAACCTTGCGCTGCGGCTCGTGCGTGAAGGCCACGAGGTCTTCGGAGTCGACAAGCGCCAGAACACCTGGACGGACGAGTTTCGCTACCTCCTCCAGGACCTCTCGGGTCACTATCCCTCGTTTCCCACAGGGATCGGGGGAGTCGAGTATCCACCGGTCGACCTCGTTGTCCACTTCGCCGCGCATGCGAAGGTCCATCAACTGGTGCGCGAGCCGCATCGCGCGCTCGAGAACGCGATCATGACGTTCAACGTGCTCGAGTTCTGCCGCCAGCAGAACCTGCCGATCGTCTTCTCCTCGAGTCGCGAGGTGTACGGCGACGTCCACCGTTTCGCCGAGGAGGAGGCGAGCGAGGCCAGCGCGGACTTTGCCTACGCCGAGTCGACGTACTCGGCCTCCAAGATCGCGGGGGAGGCACTCATCTACTCGTACGCGCGCTGCTACGGATTGCGCTACGTGGTCTTCCGGTTCTCCAACGTCTACGGCCGGTATGACAACGATCTGGCGCGCATGGTGCGCGTACTGCCGCTGTTCATCCACACGATGCTGCGTGACGAGCCGGTGACGGTCTTCGGCCAGGACAAAACACTTGACTTCACGTACGTGGACGACTGCATCGAGGGGATCACGCGTGGCGTGGAGGCGCTCGCCGACGGGCGCGTCGTGAACGAGACGATCAACCTCGCCTACGGTCGCGGGAACTCGCTGGTGCATGCGGGGGAGCTGATCGCGTCGGAGCTAGGCGTCGAGCCGAAGATCGAGCTCGCTCCGTCGCTGCTCGGTGAGGTCACGCACTACATCGCCGACCTGACGAAGGCACGCGAGCTACTCGGGTACGAGCCCGCAGTTCCGCTCGAGGAGGGCATCCCACGCGCGGTCGCCTGGTTCAAGGAGCACCGCGCGGCGCACCCCGAGGAAGACGGACCGCTCCCCGTGGACGCGCTCTTCCCGCAGGACGCCGAGCTGGGCTGGAAGTCTGCGGTCGAAGCAACGTAAGCCGCCGGGGCGGCGCCGTGGCTCAACCGTCGCAGCTTCCTAGGGGGCTCGTACTCGCCATCTTCGGCCCGACCGCGTCGGGCAAGACGGCCGTCGCGGAAGCAGTGGCCGACCGCATCGGCGGCGAGGTGGTGTCGGCCGACTCGATGCAGGCATACGAAGGACTCCCGATTCTCACCGCGCGGCCGGAAAGATCGACGCGGCTCGTGGGGATCTGGCCGCTGTCACACGAAGGCTCCGTGGCCGAGTTTGCGGAGGCGGCGCAGGCCGCGATCGACGAGCTTCTGGAAACCGGCCGGACTCCCGTGCTGGCGGGCGGCACCGGCTTATACCTGCGCGCAGCGCTGGCCGAGCTCGAGCTGCCGCCTGCCCCGGCAGTCGAGCAACGGGCGAGGTGGGAGCGTGCGTACGACCGACTCGGCCCTGAGCGTGCTTACGCCGTCCTCGCCGAGCGCGATCCCGATGCCGCCGCGCGCGTGCATCCAAACGACCGGCGCCGAGTCGTCCGCGCGCTCGAGCTCTCCGAGCTCGGCTCGTCGCTGCGGCCCAGGTCGGATCGGCTGTGGACGCCGGAGGCCCGGCACCCGACGGTGATCTTCGGGCTGGAGATTCCGCGAGAGGTTCTGCTGGAGCGGATCGAGCAGCGGGCACGGGCAATGTTCGACGCCGGTGTTGCCGAGGAGGCGAGACGTGCGCTCGCGGGCCCGATCTCCGCGACGGCAATTCACGCGCTTGGCCTCCGCCAGGTCGCGGAGCTGCCGCGCGAAGAGGCACTCGAAGCGCTCATCGTGCGCACACGGCGCTACGCCGCGTACCAACGGAAGTGGATGCGACGTATTCCCGGCCTTGTTACCGTCAACGCCAACCGCCCGGCGGGCGAGATCGCGAATGAGATTGTCAAAGTGGCAAGCGCTCGGGAACGACTACCTGCTGGTCGAGCGGGCTGAGCTGACGCAGGCGTTGACGCCGGATCGTGTACGGCAGCTCTGCGACTGCCACTACGGCGTCGGTGCCGACGGGTTGTTGGAGGTGCTCGCGGTCGAAGCCGCAACCGCGGACGTGCGGATCTGGAATCCCGACGGCTCGATCGCGGAGTTGTCGGGCAACGGCGCCCGGATCGTCGCAGCCTGGCTCGCGCGTAAGTCGAATGCCGACCGTGTCACCTTGCGCGTCGGCGAGCTGGCCGTCGAAGCCTTCGTTCGCGAGGACGGGAACGTCGAGCTCGATGTCGGACACGTCGAAGTGGGGGAGACCGAGACGCTCGATCTCGGCGACGAGCGCGTGGAGTTCACACCCGTCTCGGTTGGAAATCCTCACGCCGTCGTCCGCCGCGAGCCGGAGCGCGGAGAGCTGCTTCGTCTCGGCCCGCGCATCGAGCGTCACTCGCGCTTCCCGCGGCGAACGAACGTGCAGCTCGTGCGCGTCGACGGCGCACACGATCTCACCGTCGGTGTCTGGGAGCGCGGAGCGGGGGAGACGTTGTCCTCGGGCACGAGCTCCGTCGCCACTGCGGCGGCAGCGATTGCCAACGGCTGGTGCGAAAGCCCCGTGCACGTGCACCTGCCGGGCGGGGACCTCCTGGTGGAGGTCGACCGCGAGGGGCACGCTCGCCTCACCGGCCCGGCAGAGGAGATCTGCCGGATCGAGCTCCTCTAACCGGCAGGTCTCCGGCGCTCAGACGCCGAGATCGTGCTCGCGAAGCGCGTCGTTCAGGCTCACCTTGAGATCCGTGGCTTCGGTGCGCCAGCCGACGATCAGCGCGCACGCCAGCTGGTAGGTGCCCGCCGGGAACTCCTTCGGCCGCGTTCCCGGAACGACGATCGCCCGCGGCGGCACCACGCCGCGATGCTCGACCGGCTCGCTCCCGGTTACGTCGATGATCGGGACGGACGACGTCAGCGCGACGTTCGGTCCGAGCACCGCGCCGGCTCCGATGCGCACGCCCTCGGTGAGGATCGCGCGGGACCCGATGAACGCGCCGTCCTCGACGATCACCGGGCGTGCGCCGGGGGGCTCCAGCACACCGCCGATACCGACACCGCCCGCGAGGTGGACGTCGGCCCCGATCTGCGCGCCCGAGCCCACCGTCGCCCACGTATCGACCATCGTGCGCGGCCCGACCCAAGCGCCGATGTTGACGTAGCTCGGCATCATCACGACGCCCGGCGACAGGAAGGACCCGTAGCGCGCCGTCGCAGGCGGCACGACTCTGACGCCGAGCTTGTCGTAGTCGCGCTTGAGCGGAATCTTGTCGTGGTAGGCGAACGGCCCGACTTCCTGCGGCTCCATCTTCCGCAGGCGAAAGTACTCGAGGATCGCTTCCTGAGCCTCCGCGTTCACCCGCCAGTCATCGCCGTCAGGCTCCGCCACGCGCAACTCGCCACGGTCGAGCGCCGCGATCACCTCTTCCACTCGCTCGGCGTTCACAGGGCGTCCTCGAGGATCTCGGCGGCTCTCCCGCACTCGACCTCCGTCGGCACGAGGGCCATGCGCCAGTAGCCCTCGCCGGCCGGCCCGAAGAAGGTTCCCGGTGAGACGACGAGGCCGCGCCGCAGCAGACGGCCCGCAAACTCCTCCGACGCCGAGCCATCGGGAACCTCGAGCCAGAGGTACATCGTCGCCGCGCTTCCGGCGAGACGCACGCCTTTGCGCTCGAGCGTGGGCAGCAGTGCTTCGCGCTTGCGGCGGTAGGCACCCCGGGTTTGCTCGACGTGACTCTCGTCGTTCCACGCCACGACCGACGCCCGTTGAACGAACTCCTGCGGCGCCGTGCCGACGTTGGGCCGGAACTGCTTCAACGCTGCTATGAGCTGCTCGTCCGCTGCAACGAAGCCCGAACGGTAGCCGGTCATCGAAGAGCGCTTGCTGAGCGTGTTGAAGACGGCGACATTTCCACGCTCGCGCACCTCGAGCGCGGAGTGCGGCGGCGAGTCGAACCAAAGCTCCGTGTACGCCTCGTCGGATGCGAGCAAGAACCCGTGCTCGGCGGAGAGATCGGCGAGCCGCCCGAGGAACTCGAGCGACGCGACGGCCCCGGTGGGATTGTTGGGATAGTTGATCCACACGATCGCGGCGCGTCCCCAGGTCTCGGCCGGAACAACGTCGAGATCGGGGAGGAAGCCGTGCTCCTCGAGCAACGGCAACTGCAGCACGTCTGCTCCCGCAAAGACGGCGCCTCGATCCGGTACCGGGTAACCGGGCTCAGTGGTCACGACGAGGTTCTTGACGCTGTCCCGGTCGACGACCAGCTGGGCTAGCAGGAAGATCGCCTCCTTCGAGCCATACGTCGGGATCAGCTCGGTCTCGGGGTCCGGCTGAACGCCGAAACGCCTGCCGCACCAGCCGGCGACCGCCTCGCGGAGCTCGGACAGTCCCTCGGCCAGCGGATACGAGGAGATCTCCGTCAGGCCCTCGACAAGTGCCCCCCTTATGCGGGCATCGGTCGGCTCGCGCGGGTCGCCCTTGCCGAAGTCGATCAACTCGACGCCTTGGGCGGCCAGCTCGCGCTTCGACTGCTCCAGCCTGACGAAGGGATAGGCGCCGGTGGCGGCCAAAGCGGGCGAGAACTCCACCCTGGGGATTCTGCCGAGTCGACGGCATAATCTGGTGGTGATCCAACCCCAGCCGGACCCCGCGTTCGAACGCGGGTTCATCGTTGCCGTGCTGCCGCAGGGGGTCGACTCGGAGGACGAGCTGGGCGAGCTGCGGGAGCTCGCGCGCACCGCCCAGGTCGAACCGGTGGGCGAGCTGGTCCAGCACCGTCCGCGGCCCGAGGGCCGGACCTATCTCGGCAAAGGCAAGCTCGAAGAGCTGAAGCGCTCGTACAAGGAAGCGGCCGCGGAGGTGCTGCTCGTGGACGACGAGCTCCAACCCGCTCAGCAGCGAACGCTGGAGAACGCCCTGCAGGCGCGGGTCGTCGACCGCACTCAGCTGATCCTCGACATCTTCGCGCAGCACGCCGTCAGCGCTGAAGGAAAGCTCCAGGTAGAGCTCGCTCAGCTCCAGTACAACCTGCCGCGCATGCGCGGGCTGTGGCAGCACCTCGAACGGCTCGGCGGCGGCATGGGCTCGCTCGGAGCCGGCGTCGGCACCCGCGGCCCCGGTGAATCGCAGCTCGAGACCGACCGCCGGCTGGCGCGTCGGCGCATCACGCTCCTGCGACGCCGGCTACGCGACCTGAGCAAGCAGCGCGAGGTGCGCCGCAAGGAACGGCGTCGCGCCGAGGCGCCCACGGTCGCGCTGGCCGGTTACACGAACGTCGGCAAATCGACGCTCCTGAACGCACTGACCGACGCTCACGTCTCCGTGAACAACCGCCTCTTCGAGACGCTCGATCCCACGACCCGCGCGTATGAGCACGACGGTCGCCGCTATCTGGTGACCGACACCGTCGGCTTCATCCGGCGCCTGCCCACGGAGCTCGTCGAGGGGTTCGCCGCGACCCTGGAAGAGACGCTCGTGGCCGACCTCGTCCTTCAGATCATCGATGCCTCCGCATCCGACGAGGGGCTGGAGGAGCAGTCCGCGGCAGTGGCGAGCGTGCTGCAGGAGATCGGTGCCGACGATCTTCCGCTCTTGATCGTCATCAACAAGATCGACGCCGTCGATGCACTGCGCCGACGGCGGCTCGAGAACCGTTTTCCGGACGCGGTCCAGCTCTCGGCCCTGACGGGCCAGGGGCTCGACGAGTTGCGCGCTCGAATCGCCGAGCGCTTTGCCGACCGGTTCGAGGCGGTCCACCTGTTCTTGCCGTACGAAGATGGAGGCAAGCTGGCTGAGCTCTACGAACTGGGCGCACCGATCGAGGAGCGAGAGGACCGTGAGGGCGGCGTCTACATTCGGGCGCGGCTGCCGCGTCGCGAACTGCGCCGCTTCGCGCGCTATCTCATCGCCGAGGCCCGCTCCGAGCCCGTGCGCAGGGCGCGTTGATCGAGCTGCCGATCCAGCGACTCCGAAGGGAGGCCGTCGTTCCCGAGCGCGCCTACACGGGTGACGCCGGCCTCGACCTGGCTGCCTGCGAGCGGGTCGAGCTCGCGCCGGGCGAGCGTGCGCTCGTCGGTACGGGTCTTGCAGTGGCGATCCCGGAGGGATACGCAGGATTCGTGCAGCCGCGGTCCGGGCTCGCCGCACGGCACGGCCTGACGATCGTCAACTCGCCGGGGCTCGTCGACTCCGGCTATCGGGGAGAGCTGCGGGTCGTTCTCCTCAACACCGATTCGTCCGTGCCCTTCGTCGTCGAGCCCGGCATGCGAATTGCGCAACTCGTAGTGCTCCCGATCCCCGAGCTCGAGCCGGTGGAGGTGGACGAGCTGCCCGCGAGCGAGCGCGGAGTCCGCGGCTTCGGTTCGTCGGCCGCGTGATGGGGGCGGAGCCGCGCATCCGGGTCTCGGCCATCCTGAGCTGGAAGGGGCGCGTCCTCCTCTGCCGCCACGAGAAGCCCGGCAAGGAGTACTGGCTGTTGCCGGGTGGCGGGGTCAACTCCGGCGAGAGCCTCGTCGACGCGCTGCACAGGGAGCTCGCGGAGGAGATCGGGATCGACGATCAGCTCCCGGTCGAAGGACCCGTGGCGATCGTCGACTCGATTGCCCCGACGCGCAGCGACGCAACGAAGCACGTCGTGCACATCATCTTCGCCGGCGATCTCGGGGGCCGCTCGCTCGAGCGGGTCACGTCGAAGGACGCCGCCGTTCGGGGCCACAGCCTCTTTGCCGTGAACGATCTCGACGGTGTCGTGCTGCATCCGCCCATCCAGAGATTCCTCAGCCGATGGCAACCCGGCGATCCAGCCGTCTACCTCGGAGCCTTGTGGGCACGTTGATCCACTTTCGGCGCACGCGCGTCATCCACACACGCGGCTTCCGGCGGTAACGTCGATCGTGAGGGTGGCGGGTCCGATCCCCACCCTTGAATGGGTGGGGGTGTGCCCAGCGCGCGGTTTCCGCTAGCGGCGGCCGCCGCGCTGTTCGGCCCGGCGGGCCGAGACGGCGTGAGCTTGCGCTTCGAGCTCGTCGGGGAGCGGGCCGAGCTCGGGTGGCTCGCCGGCCCGGTGGGCGAGGGCTTGCGCCAGCACCCAGTCGGCGAACCAGGGGTTTCGGGGCAGGAGCGGGCCGTGTAGGTAGGTGCCGACCGCGCGGCCTACCCGGCAGCCTTCCCAGCCGCTTTCGCCGTCATTGCCGAATCCAGCGACCACCCGGCCCAGCGGCTCGGCACCGGCGTCCAGCAGCGTTCGGCCGGCATGGTTCTCGAAACCCGCCAACGTGCGCAGCCCGCCGGGCTCGAGCTGGCACTCGAGCAGCACGTCACCGATCATCCGTGTCGTCCCGGCGACCGTCTCAAGCGGGAACAGCCCGACGCCCGGCAGCTCGACGCCGCGCAAGTCCCGGTACGAGCGGCCGAGCAGCTGGTAGCCGCCGCAAACGGCGAGCACGGCCGCACCCCCGGCCACGGCCTCCAGTACGCCTGCCGTCTTCGTGACCAGATCCTCGGCGACCAGGGCCTGCTCGCGATCCTGACCGCCACCGACGTACAGGAGATCGTGCTCGCCGGGGCGGACGTCGTCGCCGATCGACAGCGCGCGCACCTCCAGCTCGTGACCCCGCCAGGCCGCGCGGCGCGCCAGGACCGCGATGTTGCCGCGGTCCGCGTAGATGTTGAGGTAGTCGGGATAGAGGTGACCGACGATTAACTTCACGCCGCGCGCTCCCAATATGGGCGGATGAAGCCGCGGCCCACGACGACCTTGCGGAGCGCGAGCATGGCCGTGTAAGTGGGGAGGAGGACAAGCTCGCCACCTGCCGGCGTCAGCTCCAGCCCACGGTCGAGCGCTTGCTCCAGTGACGGCACGACTTCGATCGCGCCGGCATCGAGCCCGCCGTACTTGAATCGCAGCGCGAGCTCGGCGGCACGCTCCCCGGTGACGATGAGCCGCTCGAGCCCGGCGATCAAGGGCTCGAAGTCGACGTCCCAGATCCAGGACACGTCACGCCCGTCCGCGATCGCGTCGTTGAGCGCGATCACCGCCAGCGACGGCGCACGACCCTCCACGATGGTTCGCACGGCCTCGTTTGCCCCGGCGGGGTTCTTGATCAGCAGCATCAAGAGCCTGCGGTCGCCGACCGCGATGCGCTCGAAGCGGCCGAACGCGGCGCTGAAGCTTTCGAGCCCCGCCACGATCTCGTCGAGCGACGCGCCGAGACTGCGAGCAAGCGATGCTCCCGCCAGCGCGTTGTAGACGTTGTAGAGGCCCGGCACGCGCAGAGTCACATCACGGTCGCCCTCCGGAGTGACCAGCCGGAATGCGAGCGACTCGAGCCCGCGCAGGTCGATCTCACGCGCGGCGACATCGAGCGGCGGCCGTCCGTGCCCGCAGGAGGGACACCGGTAGTCCCCGAGATGCCCGACGTAGGCCGCCGCGTAGTCGTACGGTGTGCCGCAGCGCACGCAGTACTTCGAATCCGCCGCGTGCTGCAGGAACGGCCGCGAGAGCGACGGATCGTCGATGCCGAACACCGTCGTGTTTTCATGCTCGCGCGCCAGGTCGCCGAGCTGGGGATCGTCACCGTTCACCGAGAGCGCCGCTCCGGGCGGCAGCGCGCGCACCACTTCACGCCAGCGCTCCGCGACGTGCTCGAGCTCGCCGTAGCGGTCGAGTTGGTCACGAAAGAGGTTCCCGAGGCACACTGCTCGAGGTCGGACCCGGGCCGCCACCTCGGACAGCGCAGCCTCGTCGACCTCGAAGAGCCCGAGCTCTGCATCCCGCGCATCCAGCAGTGCGGAAGCCACGCCCGAGACGAGGTTCGCGCCCGCGCTGTTGTGGGCAAGTCGCACGTGCCCGCCCAGGATCCTTGCCGCCATCGCGGCGGTGGTCGTCTTGCCGTTCGTCGCGGAGAGCGCCGCAGAGCCGAGTGGAAGGCGAGCAGCGAGCCGATCCACTGCACCTGGATCGAGCTTCCAGAGGAGCTTGCCCGGAATGGTCGTACCGCCGCCGGCGCCGGCGAGCCGCGACAGGCGGCCGGCTGCTCGCGCGGCGGCAACCTCTGCAGCGAGCGTGAATGGAAGGCGCACGGCAGGGGAGGCTACCCAAGCACCGCTGATCCCTCGAACGAGTGAACTTCGCCGCCTACCGCAGAAGGGTGAGGTGCGCGCTAGAGCCACGCTCTACTTTGCGTCGGGTCAACTGCGGCGTTCGAGAGGAAGGGAATTAGATGCGGACCGGAGGTCATCGTAAGGAAGTGCGCGGAAGCGCGCTCTGGGGCAGCGGCAAGCGCGGCACCGGGTCGCGTGGGAACGCTCTCTGGGGCAGCGGCAAGCGTCGCACGGCCCTTTTGACGACCCTGGCACTCATGCTCATGGTTCCCCTCGGGGCCGGAGCACTGCCGAATCCCGCGCAGCCGGCCACATTCGAAGCTTTCGTCGCGCCGAACCTGTTGAACGGCGCACGTGCCAATGCCGGCGACACGTTCGCCGTGATCGTGCAGGGCAAGGGTGGTAACCAGGCGGCCAAGGCGGTCGCGGACGTCATGGGCCTCTCGAAGAAGGCCGTGAAGGATCTGCGATCCATCGAAGGCGTCGCCGTCGAGCTCACCGGCGCGCAGGTTCTGGCGCTGGCAGCTGACAAGCACGTCACCGCGATCACCTCCGACGCGCGCGTTCGGCTCTCTGCTGTCCCCACGAGCAACGAGAAATGGCCGCACGTGACCGGCGTGTCCAAGTACTGGGCGACCGGTGCGAACCCCGGTGCCCCGGCGGCCACCATCGCGATCGTGGACTCCGGAATCGAGGCTTCGCGCCCCGAGTTCGGCGACCGCGTCATCGCGAACGTCAACCTCACCACGCTCTCCGGTAACTCGGCCGGCGACGGTCGCGGTCACGGCACATTCGTGGCCGGCATCGCCGCGGGCAACATCACCGGCCGCAGCGGTGCTGCGTCCACGGCGAAGATCGTCTCTCTGGACGTGATGGACGACCAGGGCATGGCGCGCACGAGCGACGTCATCGCCGCCGCGGACTGGATCCTCGCGCACAAGGCGCAGTACGGGATTCGCGTGGCGAACTTCTCGCTGCACTCGTCGGTCGCGAACAGCTTCAGGTACGACCCACTGGACAAGGCAGTCGAGCGGCTCTGGTTCAACAACGTCGTGGTCGTCGCGGCTGCCGGCAACTACGGCATTGCCAACGGTCCGAGCGGCGTGCCGTTCGCTCCGGGCAACGATCCCTTCGTGATCACCGTTGGCGCCAGCGACACGGGCCGGTCGGTCTCGGTGAACGACGATGTCGCGGCGCCGTGGTCGGCCTACGGCTACACGCTCGACGGCTTTGCCAAGCCGGACCTCTCGGCGCCCGGCCGCTACATGGTCGGTCCCGTTCCGACGACGTCGACGCTCTACCGCGAGCGCCCGGATCACATCGTCGCGCCCGGCTACATCGAGCTTTCGGGCACGTCCTTCGCAGCCCCGATCGTCAGCGGCGTCGCCGCCCTGATCCTCGGCAAGCATCCCGAGTGGTCGGCGGACCAGGTGAAGGGTGCCCTGATGGCAGGCGCGAAGAGCATGCCTCAGGCGGCTCCGCTCTCCGAGGGCGTCGGTGAGGTGAACGCTCAGCGGGCGGTCGAGATGGCGAGCCCGCCGAACCCCAACCTCGCACTGAACACGTTCATCGTCAGCGACCCGATCACGGGCGCGCGCGTTTTCGACGCCGCGAGCTGGGCGAGCAAGGCGAAGTCGGATGCCTCCTGGGCAGCGGCCTCCTGGGCAGCTGCCTCCTGGGCGGCGGCCTCGTGGTCGTCCGCCAGCTGGGCTTCAGAATCCTGGAGCGCTGCCAGCTGGGCCTCCGCCTCCTGGGCAGACACGGCCAACGCGGCTGCCTCCTGGGCGGCCATGGGCCTCGAGAGCGCCTCGTGGGCGGACAACGCCGGCGGCGAGGCACCTGACCTCAACGCGGGGCAGATCGATCCGGCCGAGCTCGAAGCGATCCTCAACGGCACACTCGACCCCTAGACCACGGTGGCTCACCCATTCGGGGGAATCGATCGAGTGATCCCCGAATGGGGGATGCCCCCTGAATCGAGCGGGCTTACCTTCTGCGTTGGGCTCTCTGTCCTGCGGTCCTGCGTTTCGAAGGAGAAACCCCAGCTATGAGTGACGTTTCGAGGGCATGAGCGCTGTGCCCACCGATATCTCGCTCGTCGCCGAGCCGGGCTCGGGTCGAGACGAGGCACTGCCGCGAAATGCGCGGATCTACTTCGCGCTCATAGCGGCTGCGACAGCGGCCGCAACCCTGCCGTTCATGGCGCGGCTGCAGGACACGCACGACTGGCTCGCGTTCTTCATTCTCGGCTCGTGCGCGGCCGTCGCACAGCTCTTCGTCGTGCGCACGCCGCGGGACCAGGCTTACCACACGGCGATCGTCTTCCTCATCGCCGCGGCCTTCATCCTGCCCCCGGAGCTCGTCGCACTGATGGGAATCGTCCAGCACGTCCCGGAGTGGCTGAAGATGCGGTACCGCTGGTACCTGCAGACCTTCAACATCTGCAACTACGTCCTCGGTTCGATGGCGGTGTGGTTCCTGGCAAGGCACATCCTGGACTGGGGGGCGATCCCGAACGGAGCGCTTCGGGTCGCGACCGCCGGGCTCGTGTGCTGCATCGTGTTCGTCGCGATCAACCACACGGTGCTCGCGCTCATGCTTCACTTCGCGCGTCGGCACACACTGCGGGAGACCGGGCTCTTCGAGCTCGAACACCTTGCGACCGACCTCGTGCTCGCCGCGCTCGGCGTTGCCACCTACGCGTTCTGGCAGACCAATCCCTGGCTGATTCCCTTCGCGATCGCTCCGCTCGTCCTCGTGCACCGCTCGCTGGCCGTGCCGCAGCTGCAGGCGGAAGCACGCGTCGACCCGAAGACCGGTCTCTTCAACGCCCGTCACTTTGCGGCCGCCCTCTCCGAGGAGGTCGGCCGGGCGCAGCGCTTCGAGCGGCCGATGTCGCTGATCATGGCCGACCTCGACCTCCTGCGCGATATCAACAACTCGTACGGCCACCTGGCAGGTGACGCCGTGCTGAAGGGGATCGCGGAAGTCTTCCGAGCCCAGCTCCGCCACTACGACGTTCCCGCGAGATTCGGCGGCGAGGAGTTCTCGATCCTGCTCCCGGAGACGCCACCCGAGCAGGCGCTCGAGATCGCCGAGCGCATCCGCCGCGCCGTCGCCGAGCGCACCTTCGACGTCGAGACGTCGAGCGAGCCGATCCGCGCCACCGTCTCGATCGGCGTCGCGGGCTATCCGAAGGACGGCACCAATGCGAACGAGCTCATCCACCAGGCCGACCTCGCCGTCTACCGCGCGAAGCTGCAAGGCCGAAACCGCGTCCTCGGAGCGAGCTCCGAGCCACTACTCGTCCCCTCTGACCGCACGGCGCGGCTGATCGCTGTTCCGGAGGACGGCGACCACCACGCGCCGCTCCCCGGCGCCGCTCACGTACAGCCGAAGGAAGAGCGCCGCAGCGAACCCCGTCACCCGAAGCCGCATGCCGTCCACGGTCCGCGCTTCCTCTCGCTCGACCGGCGGCTGAGCCTCACGGTCGGCCTCGTCAGCACCTTCGGTGTCGCCGCGGGCGTGCTCGGGCTGGTGCTGACCTGGACGTCCAAGGACTTGCTGGGCCTGCTGGCCGTGCTCGCCATGGTCGGAGTGGGGCAGGCGCTCGCGCTCGAAGCGGACGAAGGCGCAGCCGTGCTCTCGGTGAGCGCCGTCGGCTGTCTCGCGGCGTCGTCCCTATTCGGCTGGCGGGCCGCGCTACCGCTCGCGATCACGAGCGTCGCCGTCGACTGGAGCGCACGACGGCACCCGCTGCATAACGTCCTCTTCAATATCGGTGCACTCACGCTCGCGTCGCTCACCGCGGCGAGCGTCTTCAAGCTCGCGATGTTCTTCCCCGACGGCACGAGCCATCGCCTCGCGGTCGCCGGTCTCGGCCTGCTCGCCGGCGCGGGCTACTTCGTCGTCAACATGGGCCTCGTCTCGCTCGCGCTCGCGCTCCAGGGGCATGAGCGCTGGTGGAGCGTCTTCCGGGAGCAGTTCGCCTGGCTGCTGCCGCACTACGTCGTCTACGGCTTCATCGGCGGCGTGATGGCGCTCGCGTACGAAGCCGTCAAGCTCCTCGCGCTGGCCGTCTTCGCTGTGCCCTTGCTGCTGATGCGCAAGACGCAGGAGGCCTACCTCAAGCACACCCATCGCAGCGCCCAGAAGCTGCGCCAAGCGGCTGAGACGATCCAGTCGCAGAATGTCTCGCTCGAGCAAGCGAACCGACTCCTCAAGGAGCGCTCGACGGCCGCCATGGAGTCGCTCTCCGCAACCGTAGACGCGCGGGACTCCTACACCGCCGGCCACTCGCGCCGCGTCCAGCAGCTCGCACTCGCGATCGGGCGGGAGCTCGACCTCTCGCAGGCGGAGCTAGACCTGCTCGGACACGCTGCGCTCTTCCACGACATCGGCAAGCTCGCGATCCCCGACGCGATCCTGCTGAAGCCGGCGAGCCTGACTCCGGACGAATGGTCGCTGATGCAGCGCCACGCGGAAGAGGGGGCGCGGATCATCGACCGCCTCGGCTTCCTGGACGACGCCGTGCCGGCGATCCGGCACCACCATGAGCGTTTCGACGGCACGGGCTACCCCGACCGGCTGGGTGGGGACGAGATCCCGCTCGGCGCCCGGATCATCCACGTCGCCGACGCGCTCGACTCGATGCTGACGACCCGGATCTACCGGGCCGCCAGGCCGGCTGCCGACGCACTCGACGAGCTCCGGCGCTCCGCCGGCACCCAGTTCTGCCCGCGCTGCGTGAGCGCCCTGGAGCGGATCCTGCCGCTCGAGAGCGTCCGAAGCGATGACGATCGGTCACGCCTGTCTCTTGTGGCCTCCTGAGAAAGGAAAGCATGGACCTCAACTTGCTCTTTTTCCAGAACGCTCTATCCTTCTTGGCATGGCCCGTAAGCCGCCCTTCAGGGCGGTAGCGAAGATCGACCCAGACGCGCTGGCGTCATTCCAGGCCGGGATCCGCAAGCGCTATTCGAACGCGCAGATCCTCGCGGAGCTGCGCGACTCCGCCGAGCGGCTCGGACGCTCGCCGACAATGCGTGAATTCGCCGGCGATCCCGAGACGACCGTCCATCCGCAGACCGTGATCGAGCACTTCGGCAGCTGGAATGCGGCAAAGCGTGAGGCAGGTCTCGTGCCGCGCCGGTTCGCAACGCGCGAGGAGCTCGTCGGGCTGCTGCGGGAACTGGGGGAGGAACTCGGCCGCGTCCCGACGGCCAGGGACCTCGACGCGCGTCGCGGTTCGATGCCGTCGAAGTCGCTCTACTGGCACACATTCGGCTCCCTGTCGGAGGCTCTACGTGAGGCCGGTTTCGACGTCCCGGTCGGCGAGGAGCGCCTCGAGCGCGCGGTCGAGCAGGGTGTCGCGCTGGCGCGCAAGCTCAGGCGGCTCCCGAAGTTCGCGGACTGGGCGGCCGCGCGGAAGAGGAACGACGCGCTCCTGACCGAGTGGCAGGTCTACCGGATGTTCGAGGCGCGGCGGGGCGCCTGGTCGACCTTCCAGTTCCTGATCAAGGAGAGGCTCGAAGGGGACGGCAAGACAGTCGGGTCGGACGGACGCCTGAGCTAGGCGGCCTTGGCCGACCGGCTTCCCGTCTCCGCCTCCTCGAGCTCGTACGCGACCGCCTCGCCCGAGCTCAGCAACAGCTCGATGTCGTACGACTCCCCTTGGACCCAGGGGTAGGAGATCGTGATCCGCTCCGCATCGTCGGGCTTGACGATCCGGTGGCTCGCGCGGAAGTCGACATACGCGTCGCTGACGATCACCTGCGCCACGCGCGCCGCTTCCTCCGAGCCGTTCGCGAGGACGAGCACGATCGCGCCGGGACGGAGCGTCGCTCGCTCGACGCTCAACGCCGCAGACTGAGCCGAGCCGTCCCAGGGGCGTACCGCGAGGATCACCACGGCCGCGATCAGGGCTCCGAGCGGCACGCCCAACAGCCACACGCGGCCGAGCAAGCGATCGAGCACCCTCACTCCACGACTTCGAGGAAGCCCATCCAGCCGAGCGAGGCGAACTCGCTCTTGTGGGCGTGGAACATGTACTTGCCCGTGTACGGGAACTGGAGCTCGAGCACGTCGCGCTGTCCCTGCCCCTGAATCACCGTATCCGTGAATTCCGAGGGCTCGAGCGATGTGCCGGTGGGGTAGCGGTGGAAGAAGTTGCCGTGGATGTGGAACGAGTTGATCGGGTCGAGCTCGACGATGTTGACCAGGTAGATGCGGACGAGCTCCCCGCGCCGAACCCGCAACGGGCGGTAGTGGAAGTGAAACGCGACCGTGTTGACCGCGTACACCTCGTTGTCCTCGTCGAAGTTCGGGTCGAACGCGTTCTGCACCATGAGCACCTCGTCTGCCTTCGGACGTCCCTGCGCAGGGTCGACGATGAACGCGCCGTACAGGCCCTTCGCGATGTGCCCGGCGAGGGGGGAGGCGTGGCAGTGATAGAGGTGCAGCCCGAACGGCCGCGCGTCGAACTCATAGGTGAACTCCTCGCCGACGTCGACGAGTCCGCCGCCGATCTCCTCACCGATGCCGGGCGCGCCGTCCATGACGTCGCGATGGATGCCGTGGAAGTGAATCGTGTGGGGGTGCGTGCCGGCGTTGACGAAGTGAATCCGCAGCTGGTCTCCCTCGCGCGCGCGAAGCGTCGGGCCCGGCACACGCCCGTTGTACGTCCAGGCGCTGAACTTCACGCCCGGGACGATCTCGATCTCCTTGTCGTAGGCGACGAGCTCCCACTCGCGCAGCGTGCGACCGCCGGCGAGCCGCCGCGTCTTGCCCCAGTCGAAGTCACGCGCGATCGCCGTCGGGTCGAACCCGTTCACCTTCGGATCGACGGTTCGGCTACCGACGGCGAAGCCGGAGTGCGACGAGCCCGGAACGAGTGCGTGACGCTCGTGCGGCGTCGCCGCTGCTGCTTCCGACAGCGGCGTCAGCTTGGGCACGAGACCGGATCCGGCCACCGCTGCCGCTGCCCCAAGCGCGCGGCGCCTGGTAAAGGACTTGCGCACGATCCGCTCACGCTTGCAGCGGGCCCTAAGAGGAACCTGAAACGAGCGTTAAGACTCTTTAATTAAGAAGAGCTACGCGGCGGCTGCGTGGAGCGTCGCGAGACGCTCGAGGCACGACCGCGCTTCGTCCGGCGCGCGAATCGCCGGGAGCGGCTCCTCTTCGAACGAGCGGTCCGGGCGGAAGGTTTCCTTGGCGACGATGCGCCCGTGCTCCACCGCGACAATCGTTCCTTCCGCCAGCTGGCTCTTGCGCAGCTTGACGTCCGCATAGCTCTCGATCAGCTCGAGCCCCAGTCGCGTCGAGGCGAAGAAGAGCTCGTGCTTGCGCCGACCGATCCAGAGCGGCCGGCCCATGCCGCGGGCGAGCAGCAGCTCCGGCCGGCCCTCGTCGAGCCACGCTGCCGCCATTGAGCCGTACAGCTCCTGGAGCGCCTCGGCCGTACGGCCGCGCGAACGCTCTGCGAGGGCGAAGATGATCTCGGAATCGACGCTCATCTCGGGGTGCGCCCGCTCGATTCGGTGCTGCGCGAAGAGGAGGTCGTCGTTCTTGATGATCCCGTTGTGGATCCCGACGACCGCGCCGTGGCGAACCGGGTGGTTGTTGGCCGCGAGACTCGGGTGACCCTTGGTGTAGTCACGGACGTGCAGGAGCAGCTTGGTCGCGTCCGCCGGCACTCCGATCCGGTCGATCAGGGCGGTCGCGCCGGAGCGCTGCTTGTGCACCGAGATGGGGGAGCCGGGGCTCCGGTACGCATAGCCCACGGCGTCGGCGCCCCGCTCGGCGATGCCGGTCAGGAGCGCACGCGCTGCGAGTGTCCGCTCGACGCGGCTCTCGGGACCTAGGCTATATCCGGCTATTCCGCACAAAGTTCAGGGCAAATGCGAAGCGACCCTGCGGCCGCTTCATCTTTCTAGACGCATCGGCTGTACCGCTTGTTAGTAGCGATCCCTCGGCAGAGGGTTGACGGGCGGCTCAAGAGTCCTCTCTGAGCGGCCGATATCCCTCACATGCGGCCGCTACCTGACGTGCCCTCAGACTCCACCGCGGAGCCGCGGCTCGAGCTCGTCCACGACGTCGAGGACGTCGAGGAGACGGAGACCGCCGACGCGGGGGAGACCGAGGAGGCCGACGAGCAGGCGGAGGAGGACGAGGCTCCTGCGGCTGCCAAGGCCGAGGCCACGCAGGATCCCCTCAAGCTCTACGTCCGCGCGATCGGCGACGGCCCGCTCCTGACACCCGTCGAGGAGCGCGAGCTCGCGCGCCGCAAGGACGAGGGCGACGAGGAGGCCAAGAAGAAGCTGATCGAGTCGAACCTCCGGCTCGTCATGTCGATCACCCGGAACTACACCAAGGCCGGCGTCCCGCTGCTCGACCTCATCCAGGAGGGGAACCTCGGGCTCATTCGCGCGGTCGAGAAGTTCGACTACAAGCTCGGCTTCAAGCTCTCCACCTACGCAACCTGGTGGATCCGCCAGGCCGTGACGCGCGCCCTCGCCGACCAGGGTCGGACGATCAGACTGCCGGTCCACGTCGCGGACCAGGTCCGTCGGCTCATGAGGGCGCGCCGCCAGCTCGCCCAGAAGATGAACCGCGAGCCGACGGAGGAGGAGCTCGCGAGGGAGAGCGGCTTTCCCGAGAAACGCGTCCGGGAGTTGCTCGAGCTCGTCGAGGATCCCGTCAGCCTCGAGACGCCCGTCGGCGACGGCGAGAGCATGTACGCCGACCTGATCGAGGACATCCATTCCGAACGACCGGACGAGTCGACCTCCAAGAAGCTCCGCCGCGTCGAGCTCGCAGAGGCGATGCTCCGGCTGAACCCGCGCATGCGCCGTGTGCTTTCGCTCCGCTTCGGCCTGGACGGCGAGCCGCCCCAGACGCTCGAAGAGGTTGGAGCGGGACTCGGCATCACACGCGAGCGTGTCCGCCAGCTCGAATCGCGCGCGCTGCGCGAGCTACGCGCAGTCGCACCGGATCTCGAGCTGTATCTGCGGTCCTAGGGAGTCGGTACCTTGGACCCGATGGGTCCATTCGTCGACTGTCACTCGCATGTCGTGCCATCCGGTGACGACGGCGCTCAGTCGGTCAAGGAAGGGCTCGCCCTCTGCAACAGCGGGGCAGCGCACGGGACCGCCGTGCTCTTCGCGACACCGCACGTCTGGCCGTACTTCACGCTGAGCACGGAGCGCGAGGCGGAGATCCGCAACGCGCACGAACGCATGAGGCACCACGCCGGACTCGACCTGCGGCTCGGCTTCGAGCTCACTCCCGCGCCTCCGCTGCTCGAAGAGGACCCATGGCGCTACGCACTCGAGGGGACCGACCGCGTGCTCATGGAAGTCCCGTTCACGGGGCCGGCGGACGTCCTCTTCGCGCTCGCCGAGCATGTCGAGACGGAAGGGCTGCGGCCGGTGATCGCGCATCCCGAGCGCACGGAGTCAGTGCTCGACGACCCGTTCATCGCGCAGGAGATCGCCGCGCGGGGGTGGACCCTTCAGGTCAACGCGACGTCGTTACTTGGCCGCCACGGTCCCGAGCCCGAGGAGCTCGGCTGGTCGCTGCTAGAGCGCGGCCTCGCCGGCGTAGTGGCATCCGACGGTCACCGCGCGACCCGGCCGGCGCATCTCGACGAGGCGTTCAAGCTGGCCGAGTCTCGGCTCGGCGCGAACGCGCTGCCGCTCTTCGACGGTTCCGCGCTCGGCGTCGCTACGCCGACATGTACTGCATCTCGCGCAGCGTCGCAAGACGCCTGAGCGACTCGAGCTCAATCTGGCGGACCCGTTCGCGCGTCAGTCCGAGGCGCCGCCCGATCTCTTCGAGCGTCTTCGGCTCCGCGTCGTCCAGGCCGTAACGCAGCACGAGCACCTGCCGCTCGCGCTCCTGTAACGACCCGAGCGCGGCGGAGAGCGCCTGCGACCGCAGGGAGACCTCGACCTCTTCCTCCGGGAGGGGATCGTCTCCCGCAACGAAGTCGCCGAAGACCGCGTCCTCCTGCTCGCCGACCGGCTGGTCGAGGGATGCCGACGCGCGTGCCGCCGCCTTCACCTCGAGCGCCTGCTGCAACGGCAGGCTCGCCTCCTCGGCGATCTCCTCGAGCGTCGGCTCGCGGCCGAGCTGCGTCCAGAGCGTGCGCTCGGCCCGGTTCATCTTCTGCAGGCGCTCCACGATGTGCACCGGCATGCGGATCGTTCGCGCCTTGTCCGCGAGCGCGCGCGCGACGGCCTGCCGGATCCACCAGGTCGCGTAGGTCGAGAACTTGTAGCCGCGGCGCCAGTCGAACTTCTCGACGGCGCGAATCAGCCCGAGCGTTCCCTCCTGGATCAGATCGAGGAACGGCAGGCCCTGGTTCCGGTAGTTCTTCGCGATCGAGACGACGAGCCGGAGGTTGGACTGGATCATGTGCGTCTTCGCAGCCATGTCGCCACGCTCGATCTTCTTGGCGAGCTCGACCTCCTGCGGGGCGGTCAGGAGCGCGTGCCGGCCGGCCTCGCGCAGGAAGAGCTGCAGCGCGTCCGTTGTCGTTTCGTACGAGATCTGGAGCGGGGGAGGAGCCGGCTCCTTCTCCTTGGCCTTCTTCTCCTTCTCCTCGTCCTTCTCGGGCTCCTCGGAGATCTCGATCCCCCGCCGTTCGAGCTCGTTGAAGAGCGCGTCCGACTCGAGCGCGTCCAGTTCGTGCGCCTCGATCAGCTCGGCAAGCTCGAGCTGCCGGACGGAGCCGGTGCCCTCAGCGCTCTCCAGCAGTCCTTGGATGTCCTCGTGCTGGAGGATCGACTCGATTTCGACCTGCGTCATGTCCCGCTCAGTTTGTTGCCCTCACCCCGGTAGATGCCAAACACCAAGCTCTCAGCCGGGAGGGGGTCGCGTCAAGCCTGGAGGGCTCCTTTCCGGGCGAATGCACGGAAATCGGCGTTATGTCAAGTTGGCCTGGATTTGCTTGCACACCGCGCCGGGGCTCGCCCTCCGCCCCTCCTGCGGCTGTTCCTAGAAGGTCTTGCCGCGCCAGCCGGCGGCGATCACGAGCAGGATCGTGCCCGCCAGGACCAGCCGGTACACGACGAAGACCCCGTACGTATGACGGCGCACGTAGCCGAGCAGTCCCCAGATCGCGACGAGGCCGACGACCGCAGCAGCCAGCATGCCGATCACGAACGGGCCCGCCGAGCCCGGCGGCAGTCCGTCGATCAGGACGTCCTTGACACCCTTCAGCACCGCTGCGCCGAACACGATCGGGACGAGCAGCAGGAACGAGAGGCGTGCGGCCTGGTCGCGGTCGAGCCGGAGGAGCCGCGCCGCGGAGATGGTCACGCCCGAGCGCGACACGCCGGGCATCAGTGCCAGGCACTGAGCAAGGCCGACGCCGACTGCTCCCTTCCAGCCGATCCCCTCCATCGTGCGGGTGGGCTGCACGCGGTCTGCCAGCCAGAGGATCACTCCGAAGAGCGCCAGCAGAATCGCGATCTGCCAGGGGTCGCCCAGGTGGTCCTCGATGAAGCTCTCCCCCGCCGCCCCGGCGATCGCCGCCGGAATGGTCGCCACCACGATGTACCAAGCGATCCGCTCCTCGCCCGTCGCGATCCGGCGAGCGGCGACGCTGCGAAACCAGGCGCGGACGAGCCCGACCAGGTCGCGCCAGAAGTAGAGGACGACAGCGACGAGCGTGCCGAGGTGAAGCGCCACGTCGAACGTCTTGTTGAACTCGGGATGCTGTTCCAGGTAGTGCCAGCCGAAGGCCCAGGGCACGAGGATCAGGTGACCGGACGAGGAAATCGGCAGGAGCTCCGTCGCGCCCTGGACGATTCCAAGCACGAGCGCCTGCCAGCCGGAGAGCTTTCCGGGCGCCTCCCCCACCCGCAGCGCGGCAAGAACGACCGCGAGTGCAAACGCCGCGGCCGAAAGTGCGACAACGACGCGCGCACGACTCACCGCGCGAGTATTCCTAATGCGCTATGGTCGCTGTTCGTGTAACCAGCGGAATTGCGGCAGCTTTCTTCCTTCCGCTCGAGTGCGCGTCCCGCCTATATCCACAGGCCGTTCCACAAGTTGCAAAAACGGCTGTGGAAATGTTGAAAAATGAAATATTCGCAAATTGCGGGCATGACCTTTTCAGACCCCTTGACCCTCCTGCCCCACACCCCTAGATTCCCACTTGCGCCGAGCACAGAGCGCGAGTAGGTCGAAACCGAGTCCGAAGGCAGTAGCCGGAAGGCGAAAGTCAGCGGAAGCGGTGGACGAAAGCGAAACTGGCTCGGCGAATTTTTTTGGTCCAATACAGGCCGCGTGAGCTCTGCTCCGCGGCCTGTCTTTTATAGTGGCGCGCGGTGCACCTTCGCCTGCCAGCAATCGAGCCGGGCGTCCGCGCGTTTATCTGGGCGCTCCTCTGCGGCCTCTACCTCTGGCTGCTCCTGCTCGGTGTCGGCGTCAGCCAGGGCACGTCGCTCGTGCTCTCGTTGGTTGCCTTCGGCTTGTTCTTCCTCTGCATCCGCCTCTACGGCGAAGACGACTAGATCAGAGGGACGGCTGCGCGCTGGGCGCGGCGGGCAGCGAGGGCGCCGACGAGCAGGCGTGCGAGGTCGTTGCCCAACGCCTCCTCGAGCCGGATGAAGGCCGAGGGACGGCGGTCGTGCGTTCGGGTCAAGGCGGCGCAATGCTCGAGCAGCAGCTCTGCGCCTCTATCGCCCTGCGGTAGCGAGCGATGGTGCATGGCCCTCCCTCTATCGGCGTAGGACCAACGCGCTGCGATCCCTGGGCGTGGGGTTAAGTCCCGACTTCGGGCCGCCCCCTCCGAGTGATGAGGGGGCGGCTCCGTTTTGGCCTTCTCTAGCTGTCGTCAGTCCGGCGGGTGGTCGTCGTGACCACCTCGCGGTCAGGCGCGCCGTCCGCGTCGCGGTCGGCGGTGAGCGGCTCGTCCTCGGCCCTCGTCGTCCGCCGGCCGAAGAATCCGCGGCGCGACCCCTGTTCACGGTCGTCGACGACGACGTCCCGGTCGCGCTCCGCCACGACGTCTTGGTCCCGCACCCTCGGGCCGGTCGTGTCGAAGGAGAACCCGAAGACAAGCCCAGTCCCGAACGCGAGCACCGGGATGTAGATCAGGAGGTCGTTCACGAGCCCGCTCACGTGGATGTCACTGCTCCACTCGACGACATGACTGTGGAACCACCCGTTGCCGGGCTCGCCGGCGAGGATCACCCAGAGCGAGACGAACGCCACCGGCACGAAGGCGATCAGGAAGACCGCGACGGAGAGTCGAGGCCACCCCCACTTCGTCCATCCACCCAGCAGCTGCGAGAGCGCCAGCAGGAGCCCGGCGCCGGCCACGAGGCCGATCCGCCCCCAGTAGCCCCCGATGTGGTCGTTGCCGATCTGGGTCGCGAACCAGATCAACAGGCCGGCGACGGCCGAGAAAATCAGGGTCGTGGTTGCCCGTGTCAATCCGTACATGCGGTCACCTCGTTTCCGTCGGTACCGGGTAGTACCCGACCCGGGCGGACGCGAATCCGGTCTAGAGCGCCAGACGGCGGAGGTCGAACGAGGCCGAGTAGAGCTCCGCGCGGAAGTCCTCGAGCGTCCGGACGACGTCGTCGCTGAAGACGTGCTCCACGACCCCTACCTCGGGATCGTTGTGAAACGGTAGATCGACGTGCTCGTGCGAGACGAGGTTCACGGACGTGCGCTGGCAAGCCGGGCAGCGAACAGCCAGGCCCAGCGATCCGTCTCCCGGGGCGAGCAGGAAGAAGGACGAGGGGAAAACCGGGCGCGGTCGCTCCTCCGGGTAACAGAAGAAGCTCCACGGCCACTCGCCCGCCTGGATTCGCCGCGCCGTGAGTTCGGAGAGCTCGCCCTCCAGCTGGTCGAGCCGCGCCGTCATGAGGTTGTAGAAGAGACCTCCCTGGAGGCCGAGCGGCGCCAGATCGAGGTCGTCGTGGGTGACGAGGCCTTCGTGCTCCTCTCCGCAGCCGCAGGCGAACAGGACCTGGAACACGGCCGGGTGGGCCGCGCCCGGAAGCCGCTCGAGCTGCCGGAACGCCGAAAGCGTGACACGCGTCTCACCCCGTGCGGGGCACGGGAACGTGAACCGTCCCGTCAGCGCGTCATACATTCGGACCTTTCTAGTCGGCAGATCGGACGCTAAACACAATGACCCTCAGGTGTGTCCCGGTCGGCCACGTCACGTGCCTGGCCCGGGACAGGGCCGGTCCTGACCCGCGTCAGTACTCGATCAGGGCATGCAGGTCGTACTTCGACAGGCGCTCGCGCCCTTTGAGGAAGCCGAGCTCGATGATGAAGCAGCAGCCCACCACTTCCCCGTGGAGCCGCTCGACCAGCTGCTCGGCGATCGCCTCGACCGTGCCGCCGGTTGCGAGCACATCGTCGTGGATGAGGACGCGGGCGCCCTCCGGGATCATCTCCGGATGGAGCTCGAGAGCGTTCTGCCCGTACTCGAGCGCGTAGGTCGCGCTGATCGTCTCCGGCGGCAGCTTCCCCGGCCGGCGGGCGGGCACGAAGCCACAGCCGATCTCCTTGGCGATTGCCGCGCCGAGGATGAAGCCGCGCGCCTCCGCGCCGAGCACGAGATCGGGCTTCTTCCCGCTCCCCCACTCCGACAGTTTCTCGACGGCGTACGCGAGTGCCTTCGCGTCGGCGAGCAGAGGAGTGATGTCTTTGAAGCCGACCCCCGGCTTTGGCCAGTCGGGGATCTCCCGGACTTTGTCGGCGAGATTCACCGGATCATGTTGACGCAACGCGCCGAAGCGCGCGCCAGGCAAGAAGCTGCGCGAGCTGCTGGGCCACCTCGGCCAGAGCCTCCAGGTCCTCGAAGCCCGCGCGGCGGCGCTCGGGGTTGCGGGCTCGGAGCGCAGGCCCGACCACCTGCTCGATGAGCCCGACCTCGCGGTCCGCGGCCGTCCGGAAGCCGCGTAGATGCCGCGGTGCGATGCCGAAGCGCGCGAGCTGGCCGCAGGCGACGGCGATGTCCGCGTCGAGCTCGGGATACCGCTTCTCGCCACCGACGGTCCGGGGCGCGAGCAGCCCGAAGTCCTCGAGCTCCCGCGCGAGCCCCGCGTCGATCCCGGCGCGCTCACAGAGCTCCGCGAGGTCCAGTTCGTGCTCCTCTTCCCTTAGGCCGGCGCGCCGACGCTTTCGGTCGCGCACGGCCGGCGAAGCAAGCTCCTGCCGGATCACGCGCAGCGGCAGGAACTCGTCGCGCTGCAGGCGCAGGATCGTCTCGAGCCGCTCGACGTCCTCTTCGCTGAAGAGCCGGTAGCCGCCCTGCGTGCGGCGCGGGGCGAGCAGCCCCTGGTCCTCGAGGTAGCGGATCTTCGAGATCGAGATGTCCGGGAACTCATCCTTGAGCATCCCGCACACGTTCCCGATCGTGAGCAGCCGGGATTTCCCGGTCCGTTGAGATGTGGTCACCGACATGTGGTGGCCTGCAGCGTGTGACTAGGGCGCGTAGCGCTCATCAGCGGTTCAGGAAGGTGAGCCGGTACTTCCCGATCTGGACTTCGTCGCCGTCCTCGAGCAGCGCCGACTCGACGCGCTTCCGGTTGACGAAGGTCCCGTTGAGGCTTCCCTGGTCCTCGATGAAGAAGCCGTCGTCACGGTTGGTGAGGACGCCGTGCTTGCGCGACACGGTGACGTCGTCGAGGAAGATCCCGCAATCGGGCGAGCGGCCGATCGTGGTCTGCCCCTCGAGCTGGAATGTCTCCCCTGCCCTCCCGCCGCCCGAGCGCACGACCAGAGCGGGGCCTTTGATCCCGAGGTCCTCGAGCGCGTCCGCGGGAGCCTCCTCGCCCTCCTCGGCCATGAAAGTCTGCGTCGCCTCGGTTCCGCCCTCGTCCTTCACCAGCAGGGCGCCGCAACGGGCGCAGTAGTTCGCGGCTTCGGGGTTCTGGAAGCCGCACTCCTGGCAGTAGATGTGAGACACCTAGTGCTCCTGCCAGTGATGCTGCCGAGGTTCTGGGTCGCGCGCACCAAGCCAGAGGCCGCACTCGTCCGCAGCCAAGGCTGGCAGCCTTGGTAAGGACGAGGGTGGACTCTGGCGCCGCGTGATCGCGGGCCAGAAGCCGGCAAGTATTGCTGGTAGGAGCACCTATTCCGGTGGAGCGGCCTTGGCGGTGAGGATGTCCGTCAGATGGTCGACGTCGACCTGGTCGAGGACGCTCTTCCCGCCGGTCTTCTGCAGGCGGGCCACGAGCTCGGCGCGCAGGATGTCGATCTTCCCGTGTAGCAAGCGCCGCTGGTAGGAGACCTCGTTCTCCTGGCGCATCAGATCGTCGATGAGCTGCTTGAGGTCGTCGTCGGAGAGCGAAGCGAAGTCAGGGACAGGTTCCAACGGGCCGCCTTTCGGGTCGTGGGCCGTCCCAGTAAAGCAGCGGACGCTCAAAGGGTCAACCTGAACTTGAGAGTTCTAAGTCCCCGCCGCCACTCCTTCCGTCTGCATGATGTCCTCGACCATCTGGTGGTACTCCGCCTCGAGCGCCTTGGAATCCTCCTCCGTTCGGCCCTCAGCGTAGATGTGCATCAGCGGCTCGTCCGGGTCGGGCAGGATCTGCGCCCAGCCACGCTCGTCGAAGACCTTGATCCCGTCCATCAGGTCGAGCTTCCGGTCTCGCAACCGCTCCGTGAGGACGCGCATGACCACGCCCTTCAACGCCCATGGACACGGCAGCTGCCGGTGGACGAGCGTCGGGGCCGGGAGGTCGGCGACGAGCTCGGACAGCGGCTTGCGCACGGGCGCGAGTAGCTCGAGCAGGTTGCAGAGGCTTGCGACGGCGTCGTAGGCGGGCACGAACTGCGGGAAGACGTAGCCGCCCCCCACGGCTCCGGCGAAGATGACGCCGTCTTCCGCCGCAGCCCTGGTCAGGTCGCCGAGCGAGGCCGGGGTGCGAACGACCTCGAGCCCGCTGCCCTCGAGCATCTTGTCGACCTGGCTCGTCACGGTGATCGGGAAGGCGAGCTTGCCCCGCTTGCCGTTCCGTCCGATCAGCCGCAGGAAGAGCAGCAGGCTCTGCTCGACGGGGATCTCGCGGCCGCGCTCGTCCAGGAGGTAAAGCCGCTCGGCGGCCCGATCGAGCACGACGCCGAAGTCGGCGCCGACGGCAGGCACGAGCTGCTTGACCTGCCCGATCGCCTCCCGCAGGAGCGCCGGGCCGCTGTCGGTCCGGTCGGTGGTGAACCCGTGCGCCGAAACCGCCTCGACGCCGAGCGGGCCGAGCACGAGCGGCAGGACGAAGGACGCCGCGGAGAAGCCGTAGTCGACGACGAGCCGGAACCCGCGCGCGCGAATCGCCTCGACGTCGAGGCCGGACAGCAGGTCTTGCGCGTACGACTCGCGCACGCGGGCTGGATAGCTGATGCTGCCGATGTCCCCGAAGCCGACCCGGCGCAGCTCGCCGCGCGTGAAGTTCTTCTCGATCTCCTTCTGCAGCGCCGACGACATCTCGATGCCGGGCTGCTCGAAGAAGCGGATCTGGACGACCTCCGGGTCGGACTGGCTCGTGCCGACGTGCAGACCCGCCTCATAGCCCTCGGTCCTCAGCAGGTGGCGGGCAACCGCCGCGGGCAAGACGCGCAGGTCGGCCACATCGAGGCCGGCCGACGTGAACCCGGTGATCATCGCGCGCTTGATCATCCGGCACGCCGGCGGGGACTCACGGCTGGCGGCCACCCGCGCGCCGCGCTTGAGCGCAGTGCCGAGCGCTGCCGCGATGCGGACCGCCACCTCCGGGGTCAGATCGACGTTGACGAGCCCGGCGACACCGTCGCGCCCGAACAGCCTGCTCGACGCGCGGGACTCCCAGATCAGGCTCTCGTAGATATGCGAGCCGGACTCGACCTCCTTGTAAGGGTAGATCCGAACTCCGGGCATGACCACGGTCTCGGACCCGATTCGGACGTCATCGCCGATCGCGACGCCCTCGTGGATCCGCACGTGGGCGCGGATGTCGCAGGACCGGCCAACGATCGCGCCTTCGATTAGGCAGCTGCGCCCCACGTGCGTCGACGCGTCGATGACCGAACGCGTCGTTCGCGTGCGCTCGCGCAGCGTGACGCTGTTCGACAACACCGAGTACTCTCCGACCGTCGCGTCCGGGGCGATTCGGCAGTAGTTCCCGATGTACGCCGGCCCCTCGACCTGCTGGAGATCCGCGATCTCCACGCCCTCGCCAATCCACACGTTGCCCCGGATGCGGATGCCCGGGATGTTCAGGCGCACCTTCTCCTCGAGCGCGTCGAAGTTCGCCTGCCTGAACTGGTCGAGGTCGCCGATGTCCTGCCAGTAGCCGTCCATGACGTGCCCGTACAGCGGGCGGCCCATCTCCAGGAGGTACGGAAAGAGCTCCTTCGAGAAGTCGAAGGGGCGGTCGGCCGGGACATGCTTCAGCACCTCGGGCTCGAGGACGTAGATCCCGGTGTTGATCGTGTCCGAGAAGACCTGGCCCCAGGAGGGCTTCTCGAGAAAGCGCTCGATCCTCCCGTCCTCGTCGGTGACGACGATGCCGAACTCGAGCGGGTTCTCCACCGACTTGAGGCCGATCGTCACCGCAGCGCCCTTCTCCTTGTGGAACGCGACGAGCTCGCTCAGGTCGACGTCGCAGAGCGCGTCCCCGGAGATGACGAGGAACGTTTCGTCGAGCTGCTTCGTAGCAAGCTTCACGGAGCCGGCCGTTCCGAGCGGTGACTCCTCGACCGAGTAGCCGATCTCCAGGCCGAGCGCCTCCCCGTCCCCGAAGTAGCCGCGGATCGCTTGCGGCAGGAACGCGACGGTGACGATCACCTCGGTCATGCCGTGGTCGCGCAGAAGCTCGAGGATGTGCTCCATGCACGGCTTGCCGACGATCGACACCATCGGCTTGGGCTGGTTCGACGTCAAAGGGCGCAGGCGCGTGCCTTCGCCCCCCGCCATGACGACGGCCTTCATCGTCTGACTTCTCTCCACGCGCCGAGGGCGTACACAACGGCGGCGATCAGCGACAGCACGAGGCCCGACCAGAAGATCCAGTAGGGCCAGTCGGTGGAGCGGTGCGTGACGATGAGGAACCCGATCCCTGCGTACAGCAGCCAGGTCGCCGCTTTGCCGAGGAAGTTCACGTTCAGCTCGTAACCCTGCGGCGCGATCGCCTTGTAGCCGAGCATGAGGGCGAGGTCGCGGCCGATGATCACGATCAGCCCGGCCAGCGGCATGTGGTCGGCGACGTACAGCAGGATCACGGCGGCGTCGATCATCAGCCGGTCGGCCAACGGGTCGAAGATCCGGCCGAAGTCGGATTCCACGTGCCAGCGACGGGCGAGGTAGCCATCGACCTGATCGGTGGTCCCGGCGATGCCGAAGACGATCCCCGCCGGCCAGCTGTGTCCACCCTCGGCGGTGAGCATTAAGGCGACGAAGACCGGGATCAACCCGAGGCGCGCGATCGTCAGCGCGTTGGGAAGCTGCTGCAAACTGGCTGGAACCGCACGGGTGGCCATCAGTGTGGGACAGGATACGCCCGTGGCCGACACCTTCAGCTTGCCCGGATTCGTGGATGCCCACTGCCACGCGTTCCAACGCGCCCTACGAGGCCAGGCGGAGGGCGCGGACTTCTGGGGTTGGCGCGAGCTGATGCTGGCCGAGGCAGAGCGGCAGACGCCGGAGCTCGTTCGACGGGAGTACGTCGAGGTCTACCGGGAGCTCTACGACTGCGGGTATACGGCGGTCGGCGAGTTCCACTACCTGGGCTTCGATGAAGCCCTTGCGGCCGTCGAGGCGGCCGAAGAGGCGGGAATTCGCCTGGTGCTCCTCCTGGCCGCCTACGGACGAGGCGGTCTTCCGCGGTTCCGGCAGCATTCGGTTTCCGAGTACCTGCATCAGATCGAGGACCTGCGCGCACGCGGCATCTCCGTCGCTCTAGCCCCTCACTCCGTTCGTGCCTGCCCGGCGGACTGGCTGGAAGAGATCGGGCGCTACGCGGCCGCAGAGGATCTACCGCTGCACGTGCACGCCGACGAGCAGCCTCGCGAGGTCGAGGAGTGCATCGCGGAACACGGCATCCGCCCGATCGAGCTGCTCGACCGCACCGGTTGCGTGTCGGAACACACGACGGTCGTGCACGCCACCCATGCCAACGGCGCCGAGCTCGACCTGCTCGCGCGGGCAGGCGCGCGGATCTGCGCGTGTCCCACCACGGAGGCGAATCTCGGTGACGGCTTTCTCCCGGTCGAACGGGTTCGCACGCGCGGGATCGGGATCTGCATCGGCTCCGACTCCAACGTCCGCATCGATCCGCTGGAAGAGCTCCGCGAGCTCGAAGGGATCGCACGCCGTCAGACGGGACGGCGCAACGTGATCGCGAACGAGACGCTGCTTTCCTTCGGTGCCGACGAGGGCGCCGGCGCCCTTGGCCTCGAGGAGTGGGACGACGTTGAGGTCGATCTGCGACACCCGTCGCTGCGCAGCGTCGAGGACGTGTTCGAAGGCCTGATCGCCGGCTGCAGCGCCGAGGTGTTCGTCAGTCCTTGAGCGCGCGCGTCCAGTACGCCGTGCGCATGATGTACGCGCGGCGTGCGGCACGGCCGTACAGCCCGTAGGCACCGTCGTAGCTCTCGTACCTGCCGCCGTGTCCGGCGGGCTCGATCTGCGTCCCTTCCCCCCACTCGTTGTAGCTCGTGATCGTCACGAGATCGGCGCCGGCGTGAAGAGCAGCTCGCCACATCGAGTCATACGTTGCGCCGTTCCGGCGCGGCTTCACGCGCATGTCCCCGGTCGCCTGCCACGCGTCGTAGCCGGGGCCGACGGAAGGAGCGCACAGAATCCCCATCGCTCGCGCCTGTGTGCAGAGCCGATCGAACTTCGCGCCGTGATAGAGCAGGATGTCGTACGTATAGAAACCTGCAAACCCCGCGGCGGCCGCGAAGCCGACCCGGTTCGTCTGCGCGAACAACCGCAGGCCCGTGGGCAGGCGCGTGACGCGGCTCCACTCCCCCGCGGTGAAGTCGTGCGTACGGTAGACGTAGACGTCCCGGATGCCGAGGCTGCGGAGATACGCGAGATCTGCCGCGACGGTGTCCACGGTGCGTCCCGGGTAGGGCTCGACCTGCACGGCGACCTGGAGCTTCACACGCTTGGCGGCTCGAATGACCGCGCCGAGCCTTTCGCTCTCGGGTGAGCCCTGCCCCCACCACGAGCTCACAACCTGATCGACTCCGGCGGCAGCGATGTCGCGCATCTGGACGCGCAGCACGCGCGGATCGCTGCTGGAGTACGGCCCCCGGGCGGGAAAGAAGTGCGAGGCCACGTCGAAGGGCGGAACGTGACCGCCCTGCGTCCAGTGGGTGTAGTGGCCGTCGTGGGTCGGATTCGAGTACCACGGGTAGAAGAAGATGGCGCTCCGGGCGGCCGCGGCCTGGGCCGAGGCGGGCAGGACGAGCAGGAGCGCAAGCACCAGGAGGGGGAGCCGCATCCGGCGTAGCATCTCACCCTCGTCGGATCACCCGCCAGGCGAGTCGATCACCTCTCTGAGGCATGTCGAGACCCCTCCGGCAGGCCGATCTGGCTGTTATGGCCTTCCATGGGATCAACCGTATTTGCTCCCGCTGGCGCCGCTCTGAGGCTCAGACCATGGCCGAGTACGCGATCATCCTGGGGATCATCACCCCGGCGATCGTGATTGCCTTCGCCCTGTTCGCCACCCAGATCGCAGCCGCGTTCGACCGCGTCAGAGCTTTCTTCTCCTAGGCGGAGCTCACCCCGACGCCGGTCCGACCCTCCGCGAGGGCCCGTCGGCCACCCTGAAACAGGACAGTGGTAGCGAACGAGGACTGCCGTTCTCGAGTCGGGGCGCCGAGATTGAACTCGGGACATCTGACCCAACTGCCGAAGTTGGCAGCCGCTATCGAGCGAGCGCTATCGAAGCTATCGGCTGTACGTTGGCATCTGCCCGAAGCTCGGAGCGCGCGACGACCGGTAGATCGGGGAACTCGGGCGCGATCAGCTGCCTGACCGTATCGCGGGTCCCGGGCGCGGTCACGACGATCTGCCCGTACGGCGACGGCGGCAGCGACTGCAGCTCGGTCCAGAGCGCGTCCCTCACCCTCTCGACCTCCGTCTCGCTGAGCGGCTTGGGCACGCCGCGTATTCTGTGTTCCAGCTTCGAGTCGAACGTGTAGGCGACGATCGTGTTCTCGTGCCACGTGTACTTGTAGCTGAGGTATCGCTGAAGCTGGCGACGCACGTAGCCGTAGTACCTTGTCCAGCCCGCGTGGCCGTTCGCTCCAACCGGCAATCGCTCGTCAAGAACATCGAGCTCCTCTGACGGCAGCTCGACGGTGTCGAACTGGACCAACAGCTCAATCATCCCGCGCAGGTCGCGTATTGAGATTCGCTCATCAAGGAGTGCGCGGAACACGCGCGTCAGATCACCGAGCGTGTACCTTGCCAACGCGAGGTTGACGAGCTCGTCGAAGCCGATGTCCTGGAGCTGCGCGAGTTGGTATTCGACGTCCTCAATTCCGAGCAAGCGCCCCGGACGTCGGGAGAGCTCGGCGACGACGTTGAGGATCACGAAGTCGACGGGGCCCCACGTCTTGATCTTCGCCTTCTCGAGGACATCTTTGAACGAATCGTCAACAAGTGCGGATGGCGCACCGGTGATCGGGTGGATTCCGACGCGTGCGTCGAAGTCGCCCAGCGCGTCGGGCGGTGCGTCTACCAGCCGTTGACCACGGGGCAACATGGGAAGGGGCAGGCTCCACCAGGCGTCAGTCCTGATGGCGATCGTTTCGGGCGGCAGCCCCGGTGACGGCACCCATTCGAGCCCGGGTAGCCGGAATCCGAAGGTCGCGAAGAAGCTCTCCTCCATCTCCTCGAACAGGACCCTCCGCTCGCCAACTGGACGCGCATACACCGAGAAGCGCTCCTCCGGAGGCGGCGCCGGCAGAAGCCCGCGGAGCGTCTCGGGATGAACATGAATCTCGACGCGATGGGATCGCAACTCGATGAAGATGGCTTCAACGTCATCCTCGAGCGTCCGCTTTATCTCACGCCCCTCACGGAGCAGCTCACTCACGAGTTCGACGTTTGCAACCGATACGCCCAGCTCGAGCAACGCTGGAAGCACTTCCTTGACCTCTTCGAGTGGCGCCTCGGCGCGCGCGGCGTAACGCTCTAGTTGGGCATCGTCGAGGAAACAGGAGGGGTGCTTCAGGATTGTCTGAAGCGCCAGCCGCTCAACGAAAGCAGCGGCAAGCGACCAATCCGGCACCGCCGACCGCTCGACACCCTGTGTGTACCTCGCGAGCCAGTCTGCCGGAAAACCGGCGACGCGACCCTCGACGACAGCGGTCGGCAGACCGCGCAGCTCGGTGGGCGCGACAGCGAGCCACGAGCGCAGCATGAGGTTCGGAGAGTACGCCTGAAGGTTCCCGTGAACACGCACCCGGAACGGCCGCGTCGATCTCACACCCCTCACCTCGACGGTGGCCTCGGCGTGGAGTCCCAGCCCTTCCAAAAGCGAAACTATGTCCGCTCTCACTCGACGTTGGAGTTGACCGGCCTCCTCGCTCTGAGCCAGCCCCGCGAGCGGTGTCCCCACCTCGACTACAACTGGGACCGCGCCGTTCACGGCACCGCCTCGACAGGTGCCTGCTTGGCGGTAGGTCGAGGCGTCGGCAATCGCAGGTCGGGCAATTCCGAGCGGGCGAGCACAACGACGAGCGGGTGATCGAGTGCGACGACGCGGCGTACGAACGAGCGCAACCCCGGCGTTAGCACGACGAGCGGCGTCCGCGCATCTCCTGCCAGCCGTTCGCGGATCGCAGCGCGCAGCGCCTCAATGTCTTCGACTGGTGCTGCCAAGAACCGTTTCCCCTCTCGCACCTGTAGCCATGACTCAATTCGGTCCTCGAACTCCGGTGGCAACGTTCGTAGTCGACCGTCTCTCAGCGCAGACATCAACGTAGGACGCAGCGCCGCGCGGATGGACTCGGCAACCATTGCCGGCTCAGCGTTTGGGTCAGCCTTTGCGAACGCGTGGAGAACCAGCGTGAGGTCGACGAGTGGCACCTGCTCAGCTGCGAGCAGACGAGCGACCGCGACGAACCGGAGACGTGTCGTTTCGTCGGGCAGCGCGTGCCGGCGGAGCTCTGACCTTTCCAAAGGCGCCTCCTGTTCCCACTCGTCCAGTCTGCTTTCCAACTCTTGCACCCCGACGAGCCGGTCGAGGTTCGCCACCACGACTGCGTGCAGGTGTCGAAGCATGTAGGCGTGGCGGTCCAAGACCTCGAGATCCGGCGGCGCTTCGTCGGCGAGCCACAGGCCGTCGCCGCCTGTAAGCGGATCGGTGCACGGCCTCCCGATCAATCCAACCACTGCCTCTGCCTCCGGACTCGACACGAACCGGAGCTCGTCGTCAGCGAAGCCGCCGTGCGCGAAGGGAATCTCGTCAATGCTCAGCCGATACGATGCCGTGCCCGCTTCCAAGCTCGGTACGATGCGTATCGGCGGCAGAGTGAGGCCGAAGTTCGCGTCGATTTCTCTGCGCAGGGCCGGTATGTCGTCGCGGAGCATCCGCTCGACCTCCTCGGTTTCGGCCCCAGCTGGGAAAAGTGCCGGGTCCGCTTCCAGCACGAGCGGGCTGACACGCGGCAGCAAGGCCCCGTCTCCGCTTGGCGCGTCTTCTCCTCGTCGCACGAGCCGTTGATAGCGCGCCTTAGTCAGAAGAAGAATCGCCGCCGCGGTATCGCGGCGTGCGACAGGCGAGTTTCCGACCTGTGCGGACGTCAGCTCCTTCCCAAGCCAACGTTTGAGCAATCTGTACCGCTCCGGCGTTTCCACGCTGGCGTCACTTAGCAGCTCCTGGACCACAATCGAGCGCCAGCGGTCGCCGTCTTGGTGTGAATCTGTCGCACTGAACTCGCGGACGGCCTGGCGATACTCGTCGATCTTCCAGAGGGCGCGCCCAATGGCCCGGCAGTAGACATCTGCGTGCTGGACTCGCTGGGGATCCCGCGCTCGTGCGGTTTCGTATGCCTCGAGGCTCTTGCTCCAGTGGCCGAGAGCTTCGAGCCGCTCGCCGAGCGTGGCGAGTGCGCTTGAGTCATGGCTAGCGAACACGTTCGAGTACGCGAGGTACGCGTCTTGCGGGTGCCCGAGTGCATGGAGCCGGTCGCCGAGCCAGAAGTAAACGTCGTCGGGAAGGTGCTTCTCGTTCGCGGCTCTCGCGTACAACTCTGCGCGTTCCCCTTGCGTGAAGAGGTCCAGTGCGGGCTGCGCATCCGGCTCCGCCCAACTCAACGAAAGCCATGATGGGTCCTCCGCAACCCACTGTCGGACGAGCACGGCGAGCCGTCTCGCGTACCTTCGCCGCTCTTCCAACGGGAACCACCGAGAGTTGCGGCACTCAACCAAGACCTCAAAGTCGTCGGGGCGAAACTTCTCCTGCAGATGCTTCAGCAGTCGCGCCCCGTCATGCGCTGCACGCGTTCCGCTTCTTGTCGCGAGAATTCGGCACCACGCGAGCAGGGCCTTTACGTGGAGGTCGTCCAACTCTCGCTGCCACCTCCGCGCACGTCTGACGTCATCCCGGTCGAGCGCCGTAAGGTCGAGACCGCCTTCGCTGGTCTTCAGCCATGGCTGTGGAAGAAGATCCTTCACCAGCGCCCGAGCCGCCGTCTCGTGCCGCGTTGCGTCCTCCCGCAGCTTCTGCGCGCGATGTCGTAACGCCTTGCCCTCGTCGGCGCTCCCCTCGAAAGACGGAATCCATGCCTCTTCACCCATCGAGAGTAGAGCCGGGCTCGCGAGCGGAAGTGGGATGGGTGGTTCAGGCGCCGGGAGCCGCGCCGCTTCTTCGGCTGGCACCGCTACATTTGACGGCACGACAGCGAAAGCAGCAGGGCGCTCGCTGATCCTGGCTGCCTCCTCATGAAAGTCGGTCCAGCGTTCGAGCGAATCGTATGCGTCGCTGGACCGGACGCTCTCGCCAACGTGGCGGTGCTTTCGTCGATCGCTCCGAAGGGCGAGGTCATCGAGCCTACGCACGAGTGCCCGCGCTTGCGCCACGCGGTCGGCATAGACAATGGCCTGCTCGAGCATTGCGTCCTCCCAATCCGGCTCATAGCGCCGGACGTCTTCTATGTGGCTCGTGTTGAGAAGGACCATCGCTTCAGTCTCCTGCTTGGCGATCTCGGCGTCGCTCAGCTCCTCGATCTGCGCCGGATTCCAGCGATTCCAGCGCTCGAGCCGGTTCAGGTTGTAGGTGATCATCGGGTACCTCGTGCCTAGGTTCAGCCTCGCATCAACCAGTGCCTCACGCGCGCGATCGAGGTACTCCGGGGTCCCGCAACGTAGGTAGTAATTCATGTTCGCTTCGCCGATGTCGTTCAAGACAAAGGCGTAGACCGAGTCGAAAACGCGAGTGGAAACTCCCTCTGGCTCAGCATCGCGGCTCTTCTCCCACGCTTCGCGAACGCGCGCACCGTACTCCTCGAAACGCTTGAGGATCGACTTGGTCATGTACGCAAAGTGATAATTCGTGAAGCCGTCGGGATCGTGTGAGACACCCTGGGCGACCTGCGCGGATACCGCGTTGATGTAGTGGCGATAGGCGTTCGAGAATTCGCCTCGTTCGGCAGCGATCCTGGCGAGGCCGTAGTCGAGCTCGGCGACGAAGGTCTCGGGTCGTATTTCCTTGTACTCCCGGCCACGCCGGAGTGCGCGCTCAGCCAGGGAGAGGCAGGCCTTCTTCTCCTGGTCGGGCCCCGCGAGGAGCCACCAGACATAGCCGAGATTGGCCCATGCAGCGATGTTGGCTGGATTCAGTGTGAGAACTCGGTCATAAGCGTCGGCGACGATCTCCGCGACGCTCTGCTCAAGCGTGGGCCTCCGGCGCCAGAGCATTTCGATGGCGACAGCGAGTTGGAACTGAGCGACATCAAAGAAGGGGTTGCGCTCGACGGCGCGGAGCAGAAACTGCGTAGGGCGCGCTGCGACACGTCCGCGCACGTAGAGATACATCGAGTCCTGGTCGGCCCGGAACGAGTCAAGCTCTCGGGCCTTGCCGAGATACTTCGCAGCCTCAGCACTCGATCCCAGCGACTCCTCGACTCCTGCCAGCGTCACCAGCGCCTCGAACCACGTTTCCTTCTGGCCCGGGACATCCTCGCCTAGCAGGCGCACGCGTTCCTCGGCATCGGCCGCAACCTGGGGTGCCTCGAATATCGGGTTCAGTCGCTGGCCTGATACTCCGGCGAGAGCGCGGCGATAGAGGAGAGTGTTCGCATACCCCAGCTGTGCTCGCGCAACCATCAGCTCGACGCGGCCCAACGACGGGCGAACCGCCTTCGCCTTTCGGCGCCAGTACAAGGCCCACCGGGCAAGCATGCCGTCGAGACGCTGGAGTATGCGCGCAGGGCGCGCTTGCGCCGCCCTGCCCCAGGACGGGTCGTAGAGCCGAAGGACCGCCGCGTACAGCTCGCCGGCCGCTGTGTACGCCTCAAGCGTGTTCGACCGGAGGTAGTCCTCGGCTTCGAAATAGTAGGCGGCGGCACGGTAATAGCGGCGCGGGAGCAGACTGATTTTCTTCTGGACGTCGAGGCGGATCTGGTTGTAAAGCTCGCTCGCGATGCTGAAGTAGATGCGCTCGACGAGCTTCTCGTAGGCGCCTGGCCCGTCTACGCCGCGAAGCTGATCCGCGCCGAGCGGCAACTCGAACTTCACTGGATGCGCGAGGCCTGCCGGCTTGCCCGGTGGCCCGAGACGGATCCACGGTATGAGCTCGATCGCGTAACGGTCCGAACTATCCAAGCGGACACCGTAAGACCCCCCAACGTGAATGTGCGACTCCTGTGGTTCGACCTTCTCCGAGTAACGCTCGTCGAGAAGCGCAAGCCGACCAATCCGCTCGCTCAACCGTCTCGCGAGATCGTCCCGAAGCCAGGCAAGTCGTGGCTCCGGTTCGGTCCCTTCAACGGGCCTGAAGGTGTCGATGGCGTACGTGTAGCGGAAGGGCCGGCGCGACTCCTGCACCCACAGTCTCGTCCAGTTGATCAGAAGCAATGAGAGCATGACGACTGCAACGCCGAGCGCGAGCGGCCAAGCCGTCGTCAAGCTCGACCATTTGAACGAGGCAAGATCGCTCCACCAGCCGCTCGTGAAGGTCAACACGAGCACCTCGATGGCTGACACGACGAACGCCAGGCGTCCGATGTCGCGGGCGCGCTTCCCCTGCTGAAGGCCTTGGTCGATTCCCTCGACGCGTCCGAGGAGGTCGGACGGGGGCAAGAACCGAGACCCCGATTTGGGGGCGCGACGACTCATGCTCTACTCACTCGGGCCGCAGCAACGATCGTAGGTACTGAGCCCATCGACTCTCCCCTGTCCGTTGCCTCAAGTCGAGGATCCCATCGTTTTGGAGATCCGTCAAGGGCCGATCTGCCCTAACTATGCGCTCTTCGACCCGGCTGAGACCAGGTGTCTCGGAGCGTCCCAAGATGCGAAGCGCTGGTCACCTAGGGCCTAGAACTGACCGCCTGCCGTTACAACCCTCCTCATGGGCGGCGAGGCCAAGAGAACGCCAGCCGTCTCCGGCGGGTTTCGTAGTCGGGGCGCCGAGATTTGAACTCGGGACCTCTAGTCCCCCAGACTAGCGCGCTAACCAGGCTGCGCCACGCCCCGCGACCCGCGCATCGTATCGGCTACGCGCCGTAGCGCCTGTACAGCTTGTCGATCAGGTCCGGCATGCGCTCGAGGCGGTCGGTGATGACGCGCAGGCGGTACTCGCGGAAGTGCTCGGCCTCGACGCCGAGTGCGCGCGCGAGCGTTTTGATCACGTCGTCGGATGGGACGGGGCGGTTTCCGTGCACGAGGTGGTTGAGGTAGCCGGCGGACAGCCTTGTCTTCTCTGCGAGCGAGCGGTAGGTGAGGCCGGCCTCCGCCATCAGCCGCTCGATGGTCGGGCCGAAGGCATCCTCGCTGAAGCGTCGTTTCCGCGCCATCAGCCGAGTTTTTCGCGCACCTTCGTGACGAGCTGGCCCATGCTCACCGCGTTGTCTTCCCCCTTCGTGCGCTCGCGAATGTCCACCGTACCGTCTTCCGCGACCTTTCGCCCGACCGTCACGCGGATCGGGCAACCGATCAGGTCTGCGTCCGCGAACTTCTCGCCTGCACGCGCGTCACGGTCGTCTAACAGGACATCGAAGCCGGCCTCGGCGAGAGCCGACGCTGCCGCCTCGGCGTGCTCTTCTTGACCGGAGAGCGCGACGATGTGCACGTCATATGGGGCGACCGCGGCAGGCCACTGGATGCCCCTCTCGTCGTGGTGCTGCTCGATGATCGCCGCCATCGTCCGTGCGGGCCCGATCCCGTAGCTGCCCATCACGAGGAGTTGCTCCTTGCCGTCTTCGTCGAGATAGGTCGCGCCGAACGGCTCCGTGTAGAAAGTCCCGAGCTTGAAGATGTGGCCGAGCTCGATCGCTGTCTCCGCGATCAGCTTGCCACCGCACTTCGGGCACCTGTCCCCGGCGTTCGTCTGCCTGATGTCGGCGAAGCGCGGCTCGTAGTCGCGCCCGGCCTCGACACCGCGCAGGTGCCGGCCGTCGCGGTTCGCACCCGCAACGAACTGGCCCTTCGCGAGCGCCTGATCTGCGATCACCTCGACCTCGACTCCAACGGGCCCCAGCGACCCGCCGCCGGCGCCGAAGGTCTCGCGGATCTCGTCGTCGGTCGCCGGACGAAACGCTTTGCCGAGCGTGGTCGTGAGCTTCTCCTCGCTGAGCCGATCATCGCCTCGGACAAGCGCGAGCACGAGCCGATCGCCGACCATCACCGGCATGGCTTTCGACGTCGCGGCGGCGTCGATGTCGAGCAGCGCTGCGAGCTCTTCGATGGTTGTCAAGCCTGGCGTGTCCACTTCCTCGGGCGACGGCAGCGCGTCCGGAAACTCGGGTGCTCGAGGAATCCCCTCGGCCGCCTCGATGTCCGCGGCGTAGTCGCCGTTTTCGCAGCGGACGAGCTCGTTCTCCCCGGACCCGGCGGGCGCGAGGTAGTCCCAAGATTCCTTGCCGCCCATGATCCCCGACTCGGCCTCGACCTCGTAGAATTCGAGCCCGCAGCGTTCGAATACCTTCTTGTACGCCTGCTCATGGAGCTGGAAGCTCTCGTCCAGACCGTCCGTGTCACGGTCGAAGGAATAGGCGTCTTTCATGATGAACTCCCGCACCCGCAGGAGTCCCGCGCGGGGGCGCGGCTCGTCGCGCTCCTTCGTGCTGAAGTGGTACCACCGCTGCGGGAGCTGCTTGTACGACTGGATCTCCCGCGCGTGGAAGGTCATCGTCTCCTCGTGTGACAGAGGAAGAACGAAGGGACGGCCGCCCCGGTCCTTGAGCTTGAAGACCTCGGGAATCGTGATCCGCCCGCTGAGCTCCCACAGCTCTGCAGGCGTGAGGACGGGGCACAGCATCTCCTGGTCGCCGATCGCGTTCATCTCCTCGCGGATGATCTGGACGACCTTCTGGTGCACACGCCAGCCGAGGGGCAGGAACGTCCAGAGGCCTGCACCGAGCTGGCGGATGAACCCGCCCCGCACGAGCAGCCGGTGGCTGGCGGCCTCGGCGTCGGCCGGCGGGTCACGCAGGGTCGGAAGGAAAAGCTGTGAAGCCCGGGCAATCACTGTTGTCCGGGCAGACTATTCCAGCGGGATCAGCGAGGCTTCGGCCATCGCCAGGGCGGCCGGCTTCGCCATCTTCAAGCGCTTCGGCCGCTGCATCCCGTCGGCGATCCACCTGTCGATCTCGTGGAACAGCTCGTCGATCAGGATGTCGGATGACACCTTCTTCAACACGCGGCCGTGCGCGTACACGAAGCCGGTGTCGCGGCCGCCGGCAATGCCGAAGTCTGCGTCGCCCGCCTCGCCGGGGCCATTGACTGCGCAGCCGAGCACCGCGACCTCGAAGTGCTGTGGATACGCGTGCAAGCGCTCTTCGACCTTCTCGGCCAGCGTCTGCACACCGACGTTGTCGCGTCCGCACGACGGGCAGGCGATCATGATCGGGCCGCGCTCGCGCAACCCGAGCGATTTCAGGATCTCCCACGCGACTCGCACCTCCTCGACCGGGTCAGCGGTGAGGGAGACGCGCATCGTGTCGCCGATCCCGTCCACCAGAAGGGCGCCCATGCCGACAGCGCTCTTGATCGAGCCCGAGAACGGCGTGCCGGCCTCGGTGACGCCGAGATGGAGCGGATACGGAACTTTCGCCGCGAGCATCCGATACGCCCGAATCATCGTCGGGACGTGGCTGGACTTGACGGAGATCTTGAAGTCGCGGTAGTCGAGGCTCTCGAGCAGTCGCACCTCTTCCAGCGCCGCTTCCACGAGCGCTTCCGCCTGATCCTTGTGCGCGACGTCCGCGAGGTGCTTCGGCAGCGAGCCGGAGTTCGCGCCGATTCGCATCGGGATCCCCGCAGCCTTGGCGGCCCGCACGACCTGCGCCACCTTGTCAGGCCCGCCGATGTTTCCCGGATTGATCCGCACCGCCGCCACGCCCGAGTCGATCGCCTTCAGCGCGAGGCTCGCGTTGAAGTGGATGTCGGCGATGACCGGGATCGGCGACAGGCGCACAATCTTTCGCAGCGCCTCCGCGTCCTCGATCTTGGGCACGGCGCAGCGCACGACCTCGCAACCGGCCGAGACGAGCGCGGCGATCTGGGCCGTCGTCTCCTCCACGTCCCAGGTCTTGGTCAGCGTCATCGACTGGACGACGACAGGCGCACCGCCGCCGATCTGCACGCCGCCGACGCTGATCTGTCGCTCGGAAGCCATACGACGCCAGTGTACGCCGCGCATTCAGACGCTTGTGGCTCAGAGCCACAAGCCTCGCCGGGCAGCTGGGGCCGGTTTTAGCCCCCGCCGAGCCGGTTGATGTCGTTCGAGAGGCCGATGAACATCAGGACGAGGAAAAGCGCTATGCCGATCGCGGACACGCGCTCGTATACCTCGCGGCCCACCGCGCGGCCGCGTATCCCCTCGATCAGCGAGAACAGGATGTGGCCGCCGTCCAGGGGTAAGAGCGGCAGCAGGTTGAGGATTGCGAGCGACAGGCTGATCAGCCCGAGGATGATCAGGTAGAGCGGGAAGTTCAGCTGGACCGCGCGGCTCGAGACGTCGACGATCCCGACCGGGCTCGACACCTCCTTCCGGCCTTCGCCGGTCACCAGACGCGGCAGGAACGTGATGATGCTCTTCGTCGCCTGCCAGTTGTCGTCGAGACTGTGTACCAGCGCTCCACCCAAGCCGTACTGCTTTTCGCTCCAGGCAGGCTCGAAGCCGAGAATCCAGCGCCCGCCTGTCTTCTCCGGCCGGACGGGGCCCAGAATCTTCACTTGGTCTCCGCGCACAACCGTGACGGAGATCGGCTTTCCATCCGAGCCGCGGATGCGGGCGGAGACGGTGTCGAAGTCGGGGGTCGGCCGCCCGTTCACTGCGATCAGCCGGTCGCCCGGCCGGAGGCCGATCGAGGCGGCGGGACTGTCCGGCTGCACGTTCTTGACCGTACGGTTGACATCGCCGGGAGCGCCGATCAGATACGCGACGGCCACGAACAGGATCGCGAGCAGGATGTTCACGCCCGGCCCCGCGAAGATCACGGCGACCCGCTTCCAGGTCCGCTGAGCCCAGTACGCGTCGCCGCTGAGAGCGTCACCGAGCTCCGTCATGCCACGCTGCGCAGCTCTGGCGGCGGCGGGACTGAGCTCCGCTTCCTCGATCGCCCGTCCGAGCTCCGGCAGGGCAGCCCGTGCTGCCTCCAGGTCTTCTGCCTCGAGGCCGCGCTTCACCCGTGCGACCTTCGGGAAGAGCGACGGGTCTTCCTTGACCGCCGGCCCCAGCTGCACATCCAGGTCGGACGGCGCGGGACGGTGCATTCCCGGGATCTTCACGTAGCCACCGAGCGGGATCGCCCCGATCCCGTACTCGATTCCCTTCCGGGTCACCTTCACGAGCGCAGGCGGGAATCCGAGATAGAAGCGGCGCGGGTTCATACCCACGGCCCGCGCGACAAAGAAGTGGCCCGCCTCGTGCAGGAGGATCAGGACGGCGAGCCCGAGGATGGCGACAAAGATGCTCATGTGACCTTCTGCGACTCCGACGCATGCCGGCGTGCAGCCGCGTCGATAGCGATCAGCTCGTCGAGGTCGCGCGCCCGAGTCCCATCGATCGCATCGAGAGCGTCGGCGACGACTTCCTCGATCCCGAGGAAGGGTAGGCGCTCTCCGAGGAACGCAGCGACGGCCACTTCGTTTGCCGCGTTGAACACGCATGGTGCGCTTCCTCCCAGCTCGCCGGCGCGGCGCGCGAGCTCGAGCAGCGGGAACGTGTCGAGGTCGGGGGCATGGAACTCGAGCGTAACGCCCGAGGTGAGGTCGAGCGGAGGCACCGGGGTCTTCGCGCGTTCGGGATACGTCAAGGCGTACGAGATCGGCACGCGCATGTCGGGATAGCCGAGGTGTGCAAGCGACGCGCCGTCCCGAAATCGCACGAGTGCGTGCACGGTCGAGCTCGGGTGCACGACCACCTCGATCTGGTCGTAGTCGAGCCCGAAGAGGAAGTGGGCTTCGATCAGCTCGAGGCCCTTGTTCGCAAGCGTGGCCGAGTCGACGGTGATCTTCGGCCCCATGTTCCAGGTCGGGTGCGCGAGCGCCTCCGTCGGCGTCACGTCTTCGAGTTCGCCCCGCGTTCTGCCCCGGAACGGTCCTCCGGAGGCCGTGAGCACGAGCGAGTGCACGTGGTCTGCGCCACGTCCCTCCAGGCACTGGAAGGCTGCGGAGTGCTCGCTGTCGACCGGGATCAACAGGCCGCCGCCGAGCTTCTGGGCTGCGAGCGCGAGCTCTCCCGCAGCGACGAGGCTCTCCTTGTTCGCGAGCGCGAGGTCCACCCCACGTTCGAGCGCCCACAGGGTCGCCGGCAGACCCGCAAACCCGACGACTGCGTTCAGCACGACATCCGGCTCGGCCCGTTCCAGCAGCTCGGTGAGATCACCGCCGACCTGAGTCAACGGCGCCAGCCCGTCGACCTCCCGCGAGCCGGAGGCGGCCGCGACGAGCTCGAGCTCGGGATGCGCGTCGATGATCTCGAGCGCCTGCACCCCAATCGACCCGGTGGCGCCAAGGAGCGCTATTCGCTTCACGCCGGAAGTGTAGGTTCGCGGCCTTGATTCGCCCCGGGACTCCAGCCGATGCCGAGGCGGTGGCCGACGTCCAGGTGAAGACCTGGCAGGTCGCATACGCGCACGCGCTGCCGCGTGACCTGCTGATGGGCTTGTCGGTGGAGGGCCGGGCGGACATGCACCGCCGCTGGCCGCCGCTCGTCGCCGAGGTGGATGGAGCGGTGGTGGGCTTTGTTGCGGTCGGCCCGACTCACGACGAGCAAGGGGACGGCGAGCTCTACGCTATCTACGTCCATCCGGACCACTGGGGCACCGGTGTCGGCCGTGCGCTCATCGAAGCCGGCGAGCAACGGCTACGAGAGCTCGGACACTGCGATGCTCACCTCTGGGTCCTCGACGACAATCCGCGCGCCCGACGCTTCTACGAAATCGCCGGGTGGTCGACCGATGGGACGGCACGGCGCATCGAGATCTTCGGCTTCGCCGTCGGTGAGGTGCGGTACGTCAAGCGGCTCTAGGCGGCGTCGAACGCGCGCAGCATGTAGTACGCGGCGACGACCGCGAAGAGCAGCGAGTCGATCCGGTCGAGCACGCCGCCGTGGGCTGCGAGCAAGCGGCCCGAGTCCTTGACCTGCATGTCCCGTTTCAGTGCGGACTCGAAAAGGTCGCCGATCGGCGCTGCGATCGCGATGACCGCACCGAGGACGAGCGACTCGGGGATCGACAGATAGTCCTGCTTGTAGAGCGCGACGAAGGTGACGAAGATCGTCGCGGCGGTTCCGAACAGAAAGCCTTCCCACGTCTTCCCCGGCGAGAGTGTCGGCGCCAGCCTGTGGCGCCCGATGAGCCGCCCGGCGAAGAACGCACCGATGTCTCCCGCCCAGACGGCGAGCAGGACGGTGAACGTGGCGAGCTCACCGTCGTCCGGGATCTCCCTGATGAGCACGAGATGTCCAAGGCAGAGACCGATCCACGCCGCGCCCAGCACGGTGGAGGCGATTGCAACCGTCGCCGACTGGCGCGTCTCCGCAATCCAGTGCAGCACGAACGCCAGCACCATCGTGCTCAGGAAGCCGGCCACCGTCCACTCCAGGCCGCCGAGCCGGGCACCGAGCAGCGACAGGAGCGTGCCGGCGTAGGCGGCGAGAACCACGGGCCGCAGCGACCGGATCATGAGCGCGTACTCGTGCAGCGCGAGCACCGCCGCAATTGCGGCGAGCGCGAACAGCCACCAGCCACCGAGGTACACGATCCCGAGCACCAACGGCACGCCGCCGAGCGCGACCAGGACGCGCGAGACGAGTTGGCTCACTAGCGCCCGCCGAAGCGGCGCCTGCGGCTGGCGTAGTCGTCGAGAGCCGCCCGAAGCTCTTCCTGGCCGAAGTCCGGCCAGAGCGTGTCGACGAAGACGAGTTCGGCGTAGGCGAGTTGCCACAGGAGGAAGTTCGAGATCCTCAGCTCGCCTGACGTGCGGATGAGCAGATCGGGGTCCGGCATCTCCGGCGCATTCAGGTACGACGCGAACGTCTCCTCGTCGACCGCAGCGCCTGCGGCTACCGCGCGGTTCGCGGCATCTACGATCTCGGCACGCCCGCCGTAGTCGAAGGCGATCCAGAGATTGAGGCGATGGTTTCCGTCCGTTTCGCGCTCGAGGGCCGCCATGCGCTCCCGCAACGCAGCGGGCGCTCGGTCACGGCGGCCGATGAAGCGCGTCCGGACTCCCTGACGGCGAAGGTCGGGCAGCTCGCGCTCGATCGTCTCCGTGAAGATCTCCATCAGGAGCTCGACCTCCGCAGGTGGGCGATTCCAGTTCTCCGTCGAGAATGCATACACCGCAAGCGAGTCGACGCCGAGGTCGATCGCCGCTTCGACCGTCCGGCGCAGCGCCTTCGTGCCGGCGCGATGTCCCGCTGCAATCGGCAGGCCGCGTTTGCGCGCCCAGCGTGCGTTGCCGTCCATGATGATCGCGACGGCGTGCGCCGCGTCCGGCAGGTCGGGCTCGGGCGCGGGCCTGACTTGCGTGAGCGTGCGAATCTTCGTGAGGAGGCTCATGTCTTTTCTTCTCTTCACCGAGCGCAGCGAAGGTCTTCCCTTCACCCGCGGAAAGTGCGAAGCACTTCTCGCGGCTAAACCTCCATGATTTCCCCCTCCTTGTGCTTGAGGAGGTCGTCGATCGTCTTCGTGTGCTCGTCCGTCAGCTTTTGCACGCGTTCTTCGGCACGATGCTCGTCGTCCTTGCCGACATCGCCCTTCGTCAGCTCCTTCAGGTGCTGCACCGTGTCACGCCGAACGTTTCGCACCGCGATCCTCCCCTCCTCCGCGATCTTCCGTACGACCTTGACGAGTTCCTTGCGGCGCTCTTCGGTCGGCTGAGGCATCGGCAGCCGCACCAGCTTGCCGTCGTTGGACGGGGTCAGGCCGAGGTCCGACTCCAGGATCGCCTTCTCGATCGACTTGATCGAGCTCGGGTCGAACGGCTGGATCGTGAGCATGCGCGGCTCCGGCACGTTGATCGTCGCCAGCTGCTTCAGAGGCGTCTGCTGGCCGTAGTAGTCGATCTGAACCCGGTCCAGCAGCGCAGCTGAGGCGCGGCCGGTGCGCACGGTGTTGAACTCCGTGCGGGTGTGCTCCACGCTCGCATCCATCCGCTTCTCGGCGTCCTGGATCAGCTCGTCAACCGTGGCCATCAGCGTTCCTCCTTCGCCGGGGTCGAGATGATCGTTCCGATCCGTTCTCCTTCGAGCACGCGGCGGATGTTGCCCGGCGCGAGCTGAAAGACGTAGATCGGCAGATTGTTGTCCATGCAGAGCGACAGTGCCGTGGTGTCCATCACCCGGAGGCTGCGCTCGATCGCCTCACGGTGGGTCAGCTCGGGCAGGAACTCTGCATCGGGGTCGACTCGCGGATCCTCCCCGTAGACGCCCTGCGTGCCGTGCTTCGCCATCAGGATCGCGTCCGCGTTGATCTCCAGAGCCCGCAGAGCGGCCGCTGTGTCGGTGGTGAAGAACGGGTTGCCCGTCCCGGCAGCGAAGATGACGATGCGGCCTTTCTCCAGATGGCGGATCGCTCTCCGGCGGATGTACGGCTCGGCTACCTCCTTGAGCTCGAGCGCCGAGAGGATGCGGGTAGGGGCTCCGCGATCCTCGATGGCGTCCTGCAACGCAAGAGCATTCAGAACCGTCGCGAGCATGCCCGCGTAGTCGGCGGTTGCCCGGTCCATCCCTTCGGCCGCCGCGGACATCCCGCGGTAGATGTTCCCCGCGCCGACGACGAGCGCCATCTCGACGCCTGTCGAGTGGACTTCGAGGATCTCTTCCGAAATCGCGTCGATCGTCTTGCGATCCATGCCGTACTCGCGGTCGCCCATCAGCGACTCGCCTGAGAGCTTCAGCAGGATGCGGCGGAACATCGACCGCGCCTCGCCCGGCGCGGCAGGCGTTTCTTCGGACTGGACCGTCACCCGGCCAGCTCGAACCGCTCGAACTCGAGCACCTCGGCACCCTCGTCCTGCAGAGCGTCGCCGACCTTCTTGGACGAGTCGTGAATCCAGTCCTGGTCGACCAGGACCTGGGATCCGTAGAAACGCTTGTTGAGCATCCCCTCGACGATCTTCTCGCGGGCCTGTTCCGGCTTCGACTGCACCTCGTCCGAGCTCGTGTAGATCTCACGCTCCTGCGTCACCGTTTCTTCCGGAACGTCCTCGCGGCCGATCCAGCTCGGCTTCATGGCCGCGATGTGCATCGCGACCTTGCGGGCGAGGTCGTCGGAGCCGCCGCGCAGCTGGAGCAGGACCCCGATCTTGTTTCGCGGCGGATGGGCGTACGCGGCGATGAGCCCGCCGTTGACCGCTTCGAAGCGCGCCGTCCCGGCAACGGCGATGTTCTCTCCAAGCCTGCTCACGAGCTGCACGCGCTCCGCCTCCAGCTCGGCCTCCGCGCCGGGGCCGTTCGTCTCGACCGCCTCGAGCACCTTCTTGGCGAAAGCCAGGAACTCGTCGTTGTTCGAGACCGGCTCGGTCTCGCAGCCGACGGCGACCATCGTGCCGCGCTTGCTGTCGTCCGCCAGCCTGTACCCGACCTTTCCTTCGGGCGTGGCCCGATCGGAGCGCTTGGCCGCACCGGCCATGCCCTTCTCGCGCAGGAGGCGCACCGCGGCCTCCAGGTCGCCGTTCGTCTCCTGCAGCGCGCGCTTGCAGTCCATCATCGGCGCGCCCGTCTGGTCGCGGAGCTCCTTGACGAGCGCGGCGGAGATCTCAGCCATCGGTGCGCACCTCCTCGGCGACCGGGTCGGACACCTGCTCCTCCGCGGTTGTCGCCTCCGGCGGAGCCGATGCCTCTGCCGGCGGGGCCGATGCCTCTGCCGGCGGGGCCGGTGCGTCTGCCGGTGGTGCTTCCGAGGCGCCGTTCGTGGCCGGCGGCGTGAAGTCCGCCGGTGTCGCCTTCTGCTGCCCCGCGGCGATGCCGTCGGCGATCGCACGCACGATCAGGTCGCACGAGCGGATCGCGTCGTCGTTGCCTGGGATCACGTAGTCGGCTTCATCCGGATCGCAGTTGGTGTCGACGAGAGCGACGACCGGCAGACCGAGCCGCCGCGCCTCGCGGACCGCCAGCTGCTCCTTGCGCAGATCGACGATGAAGACGGCGTCGGGCTGCCGCTTCATGTCGGCCACTCCGCCGAGATTCTCCTCGAGCTTCTCCAGCTCGCCGAGCATCGAAATCCGCTCCTTCGCGGGCAGCAGATCGAGCTGACCCTCCTGCTTCAGGCGTCGAAGCTCGTGCAGCCGGTCGATGCGGTCGGAGATCGTGCGCCAGTTCGTCAGCAGGCCTCCGAGCCAGCGATGGTTGACGTACGGCATGCCGACGCGCTTCGCCTGCTCCTCGACAGCGCCCTGGCTCTGCTTCTTGGTTCCGACGAACAGAACCGAGCCGCCGCGTTCGGCGATGTTCCGGGCGAACTCGTATGCCTCCTCTAGCAACTGCAGGGTCTGCTGGAGGTCGATGATGTAGATGCCGCCCCGCTCCGTGAAGATGAAGCGGCGCATCTTTGGGTTCCAACGGCGTGTCTGGTGACCGAAGTGGACTCCGGCCTCCAGCAATTCGCGCATAGAGACGACGGCCATCGGGATCGATTCCCCTTTCTGGTTGTGTGAGCGTTACTTCCGGCGGGCCTGGCTGGAACCGGCATCCGTCGAACGCCGGCACCGCCACCCAAGCTGATCCGCCGGGTCGGGTGCGAAAACCGCTGCATTCTAGCGGCTAGTGCTCGCTGCGGCTGCGTTCCAGGGCGGAAGCCAGATCCTCCGGCAGCGGCGATACACCCTCTATCCGCTCTCCCGTAAACGGATGCGGGAACGCCAGCTGGCCCGCATGCAGGAACTGGCGCTCGAGCCCCAGCTCGCGCGGCCGGCCGTAGACAGGATCGCCGGCCACCGGGAGATCGATCGCGGCCAGGTGGACGCGGATCTGGTGGGTGCGTCCCGTCTCGAGCTGCACGTCGAGGAACGAATGCCGCGGGAGGAGCTCGACCACCTCGAAGTGCGTGACCGCCTCGCGCGGCGTGTCCGTGTCGAGCGAGTGCCTGAACGGATCGCGGCGATCGCGTCCGATCGGCGCTTCGATACGGCCGCGGCGCGAGCGTGGGTGGCCGACCACCAGTGCCGCGTAATGGCGTTCGAGCTGACGCCGGCGCAAGAGTCCCTGCAGCCGGCGGTGGGCTTCCTCGGAGCGGGCGACGACCATCAGGCCGGAGGTGTCCCGGTCGAGCCGGTGCACGATCCCCGGCCGTTCGACGTCTCCACCGGCGATGTCGCGCGTAAGCAGTCCATGGACCAGCGTCCCAGAAGAGTGTCCGGGCGCGGGGTGAACGACGAGCCCCGCAGGCTTGTCGACCACCACGAGGTGCTCGTCTTCGTACTCGATCCGGAGATCCATCTCCTCGGGGGTGAGCTGCTCGGGCTTGCGCTCCGGCGGCTCGAACTCGACCTCCGCACCGCCGGACAGGCGGTGGCTCTTGCCGAACGTGTCCCCGTCCACCTTCACCCTGCCCGCCTCGAGGAGCCGTTCGGCGACGCTACGAGATCCGACTTCCGGCAGCGAGGCGAGAAAGCGGTCGAGCCGCTCGCCCGCGGCCTCCTCAGGAACGCGTTGCTTCACGCACGCGCCGAGGCTTGGCCGCGTTGCGGTCCGAAACCACGAGCGCGAGCAACAGCGCCGCGACACCGACAACGATGAAGGTGTCAGCGAGGTTGAACGCAGGCCAGTAGCGCAGGTCGAGGAAGTCCGTGACGTGGCCGAGCCGGACGCGATCGACCAGGTTCGAGAGGCTGCCCCCCATCACGAGCCCGAGCGCCACCGGCAGGATCGGATGACGAGACCCAGAGCGGGCGAAGAAGTAGAGCATCCACGCGACGGCCAGGGACGTCAGCAGGATGACGATCGGTGTCGCGCTCGAGAACAGCCCGAAGGCGATGCCGGAGTTGGTGACGTGGTGGATCGAGAACGGTCCCGCGACGTGCACCTCGTCGAAGAGATCAAGGCGCGTCGTCACGATCGCTTTCGTCAGCTGATCCGCCCCCAGCGCCGCTAGCACGACCGTGGCGAGGCTCGCCCACTGCGGCCAGGTCGCACCGAGCTGACGCTCCGCGACGGAGATCGGCGTCAGACCATCCGTCGTCGAGCCGACGCGAACCTCAGCCGCGCGCGGCGACGCGCGTTCGGTCACCGCCGTTCTCGCTCGCGCTGGCAGTCGATGCAGAGCGTCGCCCACGGTAGAGCCTCGAGCCGCTCCTCCGGAATCGCCTTGCCGCAGCTCGAGCAGAGGCCATACGAGCCCTCCTCGATGCGCTTCAGAGCCGCGTCGATCTCCCCCAGTACGTGCCCGGAGTTCTCCTCGAGCGTGTAGTCGAGCTCCCGGTCGTACGTTTCCGTCGCCGTGTCCGCGAGATGGTTGTCGTACACCGCGTCCTCGCCCGTCTCGTCGCGCATCGAACCGGGATGGTCCGCGTGGAGGTTCTCGATCGCTGCTTCGACCCGGCGCCGCTCCTCGAGCAGCGCCTCGCGGAACCGGTCGACGTCGATGACGCTCATGGGCCGACCTCTGGTCCATGAGCCGGGGAAGGGGCGAAGGGGGAAACCGGGAGGTTTCCCCCTATTTCCTCCTCAGCGCACGCGGCGATCTCAGCGGCGCGTTCGCTGAGGCGTACCTTCAAGAAGGGGGCTCGTGGGGGAAACATGGTTTCCACCACGGGAGCGAGCCGAAGGTGAGCGACGCTCACCGACTTTGCTTTCCGACGGCGGACGACAAGCGCCTCTCGATCTGAGACGGACCGAGACCTGCCAGTTCGACGATCTTGTCCCTCCCACCGTGCCCCGAAACCAGCGTCACGGCGTCGCGCGGCACCGAGAGAGTCTCGGCGAGCAGCCGGACGAGGGCCTCGTTCGCGCGCCCGCCTTCAGGCGCGGCGGTGACGCGGACCTTCCAGCCTTCCCCATGGCGGCCGAAGACACCGGCGCGCGTCGCACCCGGCGACACACGCAGCCGCAGGCGCGTGGACACGGCTTCCATTTGCTCAGTCTAGCTTCAGGCTGCCTTCTCTTCGGGCGCAGCAACGGCCTCCGCGGGCGGCTCCTCGTCGACCAGCGCAAGCGCGGACCGAAGCAACGAGCGCATCCGCCGGATCTCGTTCAGAAGGCGATCGTGGTCGCCACGCGCGTTACGCGTGATCGCCCGCGCCTCCGTCCTCGCCTCCTCCACGATGAGGTCCGCTTCTTTGCGGGCCTGCTCCTTGAGCCCGACCGACGCGCGCTCGGCGGAGATCAGCGTCGTCCGGAGAAGCGCTTCGAGCTCGCGGAAACGACCGAGGTCCGACTCGAGCTGCTCGACTTTGTCAGCGAGGTCGGCGCGCTCGCGCCAGACGTCTTCGAAGCTGACCGCGATTTCCTCGAGCAAGGCATCGATGAAGGCCCTGTCGTAGCCACCGATGAAGGTCTTCTCTGGTTTCAGGTGCCTGATTTCGACGGGGGCAAGTGCCATAGTGGTCTCCCCTTTCAGTGCAGACGTTCGAGAATGCTCGTGATCACTGCGAGCAGGATGTAGAGAAACGCCACGCCGACGACCGGCGACAGATCGAGCGGGCCGAAGGTCGGCAGAATGCGGCGCCAAAGGCGCAGATACGGATCGCAGACGTCGTAGAGGAAGCGCTGAATCCGGTTCAGCCAGATCGAGTAGGGCAGCCGCACCCACATGGTGATGATGTAAGCCAGGATCAGCAGCGAGTAGACGTAGATGAAAACTCGCACGAAACTCTCGACGTTGGAGACCACGTCGTAGAGCAAGCCGAGCATGGCGCCGGCGGCCATTGTCCGTTGTTCGGCCCTGCGGGCCCTTCTCCTCGTCCTTACGCCTGATTGAAGAAGCCGCCGCGCTCGAGCAGGCGCGCGCGCTCTTCCGCAGAGACCTCGACGTTGCGCGGCGTGAGGAGGAAGACCTTGTCGGCGACGCGCTGCATGCCGCCGTCGAGCGCGTAGGTCAGCCCACTCGCGAAGTCGATCAGGCGCTTGGACAGATCCTGGTCCGAGCTCTGTAGATTCAGGATGACGGGGATCGACTCCTTGAACTTGTCCGCGATCTGCTGCGCGTCGTTGAAGCTGCGGGGAATCACGAGATGGACGCGGACCGAGGCAGGCGAGGGAACCGCCGCGACGCGGGGGCGCAGGACGGCGGTGCGCTCGTTCGCCGGCTCCGGATCGGTCCAGTCGTCGAACTCCCGCTCCCGGTCCCGCCGACGCGGTGCGAGGCGGCGGACGTTCGGACGCTCGGCGTAGCTCCGCTGGAGGTCCTCGTCCGTGACGTAGCCCTCCTCGTCCCAGTCCTCCTCCTCGGCGATGCCGAAGTAGACCAAGGTCTTGTTCCAGACGTCTGCGAAGCCCATGTCGCGCGAAATGTTACTCCCCGTACAGGATTGAGCCCACGCGGACAAGGGTCGCTCCCTCCTCTGCTGCGACCCGGTAATCCTGGCTCGTCCCCATCGAAAGCTCCTTCAGTCCATGCTGCTCGGCGAGTTCGCGCAGCTGCCGGAAATACGGTCGCGAGGACTCGGGATCCGAGGTCTCGGGCGGCATCGTCATCAGTCCGCGAACGTGCGGATAGAGATCAATGAAACGCGGCAGCTCTCCCAGGGGAATTCCCGCCTTCGTTCCCTCGCCGGCGAGGTTGATCTCGAGCAATGCCGGAATCGTGAGACGCCGGGCAGAGGACTCCGAGTCCAGCGAGTGCACGAGCTCGCACATCGCGTTGACGACCTTCACCTTGTTCGACTGCAGGTGGCCGATGAAATGCCAGCGGAACCTCTCGCCGAACTCCGCGTGCTTGCGCTCGAGATCCTGCGCGCGGTTCTCCCCGACCACGTCGATGCCCGCCTCCGCGAGGACTCCCATCTCTTCGACCGATACGTACTTGGTGGCGGCGACGATCGTCACGCCGTCACCGATCTCGCTGCGGATGCGCTCGTAGTTCGCACGCACGCTTTCAGGCGACGTAGCCGATCACTCCCTGGCGTCCGGTAACTCCGCCATCGCGGCGGTGTGAGAAGAAGCGATCGGGATCGCAGGCCGTGCAGAGGTCCAGGCGCTCCACCGACTCGACCCCCGCCTCGCGCAGCACGCGCTCACTGACGGTCCAAAGATCGAGATTGCGTCCTTTGACGGCGCCGCGACCGAAACGCGCGCGATACGCATCCGCGATCTCGCCTCCGACCTCGTAGCAGCAGGGGCCGATCCCCGGGCCGACGACTCCCGCGAGCCTGCCACCGACAGCCGCGACGCCTGCCTCGACGATGCCCTCCAGCAGTCCAAGCCTCCCGGCGTGAAGTAACGCGAGCCCGGCACGCCCGTTGAGGCGCGCGAGCACGATCGGCAGACAATCCGCGGTCACCTTCAGCATCGGCACGCCGGGCTCTTCGGTCCAGAGCCCGTCGCCCTCCCGGCTGCGCTCGCCCGCCTCTGCGCGATTGACAGTGGCCGCGTGTACCTGCCGGTTCATCGCAAGCCGCGCGAGATCGGCTCCGGCCGCTACGCAGAGTCTCCGGCGGTTCTCCTCGACGTTGTCCGGGGAGTCCTCGGTGAGCAGGCCAAGGTTCAGCGAGGCGAACGAACCGTCACTGACCCCGCCCTGCCGGGTCGAGAATGCAACCTGATACGGACCCGGCGTGTCCCAACGAATCAAAGCGGTGGTCACGGCAGGGCTCGCCCCGCCCGCTCGAGGAGCTCGGCGCGCGTATTCAGGGACGGGTCTTCGACGACCGCGTCGAGCAACGTCTCGAGCGCCTGGCCGAGCTCCGGCCCCTCGCGATAGCCGAGCTCGATCAGGTCCGCGCCGTCAATAGCGAGATCCGCCATGCGATAGGGGCTGTTGCGTTCCTGCTCCAGCAGCTCGCGTAACCGCGCGAGAGCGGCGAGCTCTTCCGGCTCTACCTGCTTCCCCCGCAGGTCCGCCTCTTTATGCGCAACGAGGTCGAACGCGAGTTCGTCGCCGTGCTCACGGAGGAAGCGGCGTGCGAACAGCGCGTCCACGCCGTCCAGAGGAAACGCATGCGCACGCACAAGGTGCGTCACGTGCGTTCGCAACCGGTTCGGGTAGCGCAGCCGGCCGAGTGCGGCCGAGGCGAGCTCGGCGCTTCGCGCCGCATGGCTGCCGTTCGCGCCCGGTTTACCGAGATCGTGGAAGAGCGCACCCAGCCGGACGGCCAACGGCGCACCGGCGTCGGCCGCAGCCTGGACGACCGTGAAGATGTGCTCGTCGAGCGGGAGATACTGCCGGTCGCCCTTCTGTTCGAATCCGATCGCCGCTTCGAACTCGGGCAGGACCGCGACGAGCACGCCCGTGTCGCGTGCAAGCACGAGTGCCTTCGAGGGATCGCGCCCGAGCAGCAGCTTCGACAACTCGCCCATTCCGTCCGCGTGCAAGCCGCCTCCGATGCGTTCGCCGGACACGAGACGGACGCTTCCGGCTTCTTCGCGCATCTGCCGAACGGTCTCCTCGTCAGGCTCGAGATCGAGTTGCGACACGAGCCGCAGCCCGCGGACCAGTCGCAGAGGATCTTCGGCGAAGCTGTTCGGACGGACGGTCCTCAGCACGCGGCGCTCGAGATCGGCGGCACCGCCGAACGGATCGACAAGCTCGTCCGTGTCGAGCCGCCGCGCCATCGCGTTCACCGTGAAGTCCCTGCGCCCCATGTCGTCCTCGATCGAGAGCGACGGGTCGGCGACGATCTCGAAGTCGTGCCGCCCGGGACCGGTGCTCCGCTCGGCCCGCGGCGGCGCGAACTCGATGCCTGCCGGTGCCAGGAGCCGAAGCTCGGCGTCTTTGGGATAGAGCCTGGCCCCCACCTGCCGCCCGGCGACCTCGAGGTCTTCGACGCGTCCGTATGGCTCGAGCGCTGCGCGGAGACCGTCGTAGTCCACACCGGGAACGACGAAGTCCGCGTCCTTGGACTCCAGCCCCGACAACTCGTCACGCACCGCGCCGCCGACCAAGTATGCGTCGAGCCCGAGCCCGCGCACGAAGTCCTCGATGCTGCGGTGCATTCCGACCTACGCCAGGGCGATGGCCTCGATCTCGACGAGGGCGCCGGACGGCAGCTTGGCGACCTCGACGGT
>Ga0184632_10000005_pt1 | contig 61603 bp, 71 predicted proteins | sample PLM31_50_b1_FD_133153 | JGI IMG/M metagenome (GOLD analysis project Ga0184632, IMG submission 133153) | Groundwater sediment microbial communities from an aquifer in East River, Colorado, USA - PLM3-1_50_b1 | ecosystem: Environmental > Terrestrial > Soil > Riparian zone | place: USA: East... | reverse complement strand
GGTCGGTCACAACTGGTGATTCGACGCTGCGGGTTTGTAGAGCATGCTCGTGACGGTCCCCAGAACCACCATCGTGAAGAGCTCGAGCACGAGCTGCTTGATCGTGAGCATGAGCGGCCACGGCTGCTCGGCGAACCACAGTAGGTACATCGGAACCGGGCCAAAGAGCCATGCCAGCACGCCGAAGCGCAGCCCCTGGGGAATCTCGGGTCCCGGGCGCACCCAGCGGCTGAACAGCGCCACGAACGCGATCGCCATGCAGAGGTGCGCGAGCGGCAGGAACGCCACCATCCACATCGATCCACCACCAGCCGCCGCGGGGTCCATCGGCCTGAGCAGCGTGCCGTAGAACGGCCGGTAGTCCGCTCCCAGGATGAAGCCGTGGATGACGATGGCGAACACCTGCGCGATGAAGAACACGGCGACGATGGTCCCGATGAAGCGCTTGGTGCTCATACGGTCTCCCAGTGAGGACGGCCCAAATTAACCACTTGACGCCTGCTTGAGAGTGACGCCGTTTCGTACCTGCGTCCGCCCGGAGGCCTCTCATGGTTCGTCGTCTCGCGCTGCCGCTGCTCGCTCTCACGTCGGCCTGTATCCACCTCTTTAACAAGGTGGAAGCGCGCCGGCTGGACCCGCAACAACCCGTCACGGTGACGAGTCCCGTCAAAGCCCATCTCCTCGACGGACGTACCGTCATTTTTCCCAATGGCGTAGCCGTGTCCGACGGTGCCGTTCGCGGGGACGGATACCGCTATGGTCTGACACTGCGCGATTCCACCGCCGTGTTGCTCGTGCCACTCGACAGCGTCGTGGGAATGGAAGTGTTCGAGGAATCGCAGGATGGTGTGAAGTCGTTCCTCGTGTCGGCTGTCGCGACCGCAGCGACGTTGGTCGCGACCGCCGGCCTGGCGGTCGCCATCTTCGGCTCATGTCCGACGATTTATACCGACAGTGCCGGCAGCGTGCAGCTCGAGGCCGAGGCATTCTCGTACAGCATCGCGCCGATCTTCGAGAGCAGGGATGTGGACCGGCTGCGCGTGCGATCAGCCCCGGACGGCTCCGTGCGCCTCGAAGTGCGCAACGAGGCGCTGGAAACGCATTACGTGAACCAGCTGGAGCTGCTGGAAGTGAGCCACGACTCTTCGGAAAGCGCGTTTGTGGATGAGTTGAACCGGCTGGTCGTCGTGGCGGATCAACGGCTCCTGGCGCGGGCGAGCGACCGCCGTGGCCACGACGTGTCCGGGGCGCTGCGAGCGGAAGATGGCGACCTCTACCGCACTGATGCGCGCACGTTGAACGCAGCGGCGCTGGGCGACCTGGACGATTGGATCAACCTCGTCGCCGCCCCGCCGCCGGACGTGGACAGTGTCGTCGTCGTGCTCCGGCTCCGCAACAGCCTGCTCAACACCACACTGCTCTACGACGTCATGCTCGGCGAACCCGGCGCGCGTTCGCTCGACTGGGTGGGCCAGGATCTGAAGCAAGTGGGGCCGGCGCTCGAGGTGGCGCAGTGGTACCAGCAGCGGATGGGGATGGATGTCGCCGTCGCGGCCGGCAGCGGCGAGAACTCGAGCTATCAGGTCGTCGCGCACGTCAAGGACACGGGGCCGATCGCGTGGAAGGATGTCGCCGTCGTCATCCCGGTCCTCACGCGAGACAGCGTGCGGATCCGGCTGCGCTTCCCGGCGGACAACTGGCGCATCGATCGCGCCGTCCTTGCCGGCCGCTACCGTCGCGTCACGGCGCAGGTGGTGCCGCTCGTCGAGGTTGAGACGCCGCATTTCTCGCAGGATGCGGCGCTGGCGAGCCTGCGAACCGCGGACAGCCGCTACGTGCAGACATCCCCCGGCGAGCGTCTCACCGCGGTGTTCCGCCCGAGCTCCCCCCCGGCGGGACGGGCGGCCACCAGGACGTTCTTCGTGGCGTCGCAGGGCTATTACATCGAATGGATGCGCCCCGGCTGGTTGCGCGCGCCCCTCGCTGATCGGGTGTTTGTGCCTTCAGACTCGGGGCTGGCGCGCGCTATGACGCGCTGGCGGGGAGCGCAGGATTCGCTCGAGACGCTGTTTGCGGCCACCCGTATACCGGTTCGCTGAGGTCATCATGTTCCGATCGAGCTTGCTCGTTGCGACCGTCCTGCTCTGCGCCGGCTGTTACCATGGGCAACGTCTCGCGACTTTCGGGCCGGCGCAGTCGCCGGCGGGCATCTTCTCGGATCTACGCCTGCGACAGACGAGGGTCCGGGGCGAGCTGCTGGAAGTGCACGACAGCGCGCTGGTGGTGGTCACGTCGGAGGCGAAGGTGATGCTGGTGCGCTTCGACGACATTCGATCGTGGAGGTTCGGGGACAAGGGCGCCCTGACCGGCGATGGCGGGCACGTCCCCGTAGCCCGGCTGCGGACCTTCAGTCGCTATCCGGCCGGAATGACGCCGGACGTACGCGCACAGCTGTTGAGCGCATACGGTCAGACCGAGATCGAGGTCGCCCGATGAGGTGGGGTGTGCTGCTGCTCCTCGTACCTGTCGCTGTGGCGCGACCACAGACACCGGAGTTCGTCGCGCGCGCGCGCGCCGGCACCGAGGCCTTTCGCAATCCGGAAGCGGCGCGCATGGCCGGCTATCATCCGGTCGGCCCCGATTTCCCCGGCATGGGCCGTCACTGGATTCACAACTCGCTGATTCTGGAATCGACTCCCGATGCTGCCCGTCCCGCGATTCTCGAGTACGCCGAGCTGAACGGCTCGCTCACGCTGGTCGGTGTGGCCTACGCGGTGCTGATCAAGAGCGATACGGTGCCGCCGTTCCTGCCGGTTCCCGCGTCGGCGTGGCATTTCCATCAAGGAACGGTGACCGAGGAGAGTTTTCTGCGGAGTCACGCCGGACTCAGTCATACCGTCCCCGGGCCCCGGCTCGCCGTGCTGCATGCCTGGATCTGGCTCGAGAACCCTGATGGTATGCTCGAGACCGACAACTGGGCCCTCCCGTATGCCCGCCTGGGGCTCTCACCTCCACGCAACGGATCGCGGGCCGCGGCGCGAGCGCTCGCACTCGCCGCCGGAGACGGCGGGCGGATGTATCTCGAAGCGTTGCTGCATGCCGTCGGGGCGCCCAATGCAGCCGAGACGACCGCGCTCGCGGCAGTGGTGCGCCGGCATCAAGCGACCGCACGTCAACAGGCCCCGAGCATGTCACAGCTCGAGGCCTGTTGGACGGCATTGTGGGCCGACGTCAAAGCGACCGTTCGCCCGGAAGTTTGGGAACGGCTCGTCGTGCTGCGCTAAGCCTTACCGCCTCACCTGCATCACGGCCGCATAGGCGTCGACGAATCCGGCGCCGACCTCCCACGCGGCGTAGCCGGGCAGCGGCCGCGCGGTCGACGTCAACGCACTCAGCACCTGATCCGGTTTGAGCCTGCCTCCGGCCGCTTCCTGCATCAGCGCCACGACGCCCGCGATGTGCGGCGACGCCATGGATGTGCCCGAGGCACAGGTATAGAACGCCTGATTCAGCACCGAGATATTGCAGATGCGCGCGTCGTGATTCAGGTCCAGCGCATTGAGGACGGTGCCCGTCGACGCGCGGGTCGAGACGATGTGCACGCCCGGTGCGGAGATGTCCGGATGATACAAGGGGTCACCGGGAATCCCCCGCGACGAAAAGTCGGCCAGGACGTGGTCGCGCGGCTCGTTGTCCGTCGGCTCGAGGGGATTCGAGCCGTCGTCGAGCATGCAATGGTCCTCTGAGTTCGTAGGATCGGCCACGCCGATCTTGCATGTCGCCGCGACACTAATCACCCAGGGCGCCACGCTGTAGGGATTCAGCGTGTTCTCTCCGGGGCCCTCGTTGCCCGCCGCAAACACGACGGTGATGCCGCGGTTGCTGAGCTTTTTCGTGGCCTCGTTGACGGGATCTTTGGGATCGAACGCGCCGGTGGTGCCCCAGGAGTTGTTGACGACCTTGATGTTGTACTGCTGCTGGTGGTCCAGGATGTAATCGAAGCCCGCCAACGCGAAGAAGATGAAGAGAACGTCACCCGTCCCGATGCCGATAAGATTCGCGCCCGGCGCGACACCTGTGTAATAGCCATTGGACGCCGTTCCCCGCCCGCCGACGATCCCCGCGACGTGCGTCCCGTGACCGACCGACGTCTCGGAATTGGGGATGTTCGGCGTCACGATCGTTGCGCCCTTGCGAATCGGTTTGGGCGCGTCTTTGCCGAAGGTGAAGAGATCGTTCTGGTTGTAGAGGACTTTGACGTTGGCGATCGTGTATTGCGGGTAGGCGACATCGGGATTGTAGAGGCCGTCGATGCCGCTGTCCAGGATCGCGACCCCGATGCCCTTGCCGGTGATCCCGGCCACGTGAACCGCATCGGCGCGGATGGACGGGACGCTCTCATGCAGCATGTAGTACTCCAGCTGCTTGTTCGCGTAGATCCCTTCCAGGCCGGGCAATGCCGAGATCGTCACGAGCTGCGCCGGCGTGGCGAGCGCGGCGACCATCGAGAAATTGTTGAACTGCACGATGCCGGCGCCGGAGTTCAAGACTCCCGTCGTGACCGCTGCCAGCGTCGTCTGCGTCTCGTCGAAATTGACGATGTAGATCGCTGCGTTGGTGCCGGTGACGGCGGCGGTGGGAATGGAGGGATCGGGTCCGGCGACCTGGCGGGTTTGGTCGCACGCGACCAGGGCGAGCGAGGCGGCCGCGGCGATGAGCCATCTGTGCATGGGTCCTCGGTGTTGGGGATACGCCGAGTGACCAGCAAGTCATGTGCCCCATTGCAACATCCGAAAACAGGACAGCCGGCCCGCGTGCGGACCGGCTGTGTGGCGCTCGTTCTATAGTGTCCGCGCGACAGTTTACTCGAGCTCCATCCTCTCCAGCGCGTAGCGCAGCCGTATCATGGCGGTATCGAGCAGCCGACGCGAATCGTCCCGCAGCGCTCCCATATCCGCGAGTTGCGTGAGCAGCTCGAGGACGGCGTGGATCTGCGCCGTCGCCGACTCCACGATCAGCCGGCGATCGATCCCGCTGCGGCGCTCGGCGTCTACCGGGACGGTCTTGACCCGCCGTTCCGCGCCCCGCCGGCGATTCGTTACTGTCATGAGACCACCTCCCAAGTGCGTTCGCTGTTCAGCAATGCGTCCAGGTCTCCGTTGCCCAGCGTTGCTCCCTTCTGCGCATAGACGTCTTGCTCGTACGACGCGGTCGGGTTGCAGTACAGCACGCCCATCGCCGTTGGAAACGGCGGCTCCAGCGCCGCGAGCAGCTGCGCCAGCGTGCGGTTGGTCTCATCGTGGACGAGGACATCCGGGCCGGCGGGGCCGGCGGGGCCGGCCGCCACGATTTCGAGCTCCAGCTTGCCCGGTTTCAGGCGAAGGGCTTTCTCCTTGTTCTTGCCGAACAGCAGCGGTTTGCCATGCTCCACCAGAACCTGCGCGTCGGCCGCAACTTCCTTCCCGGTGATGTGCTCGAACACCGCATCGTTGAACACGACGCAATTCTGGAGGATTTCGACGAATGACGCACCCCGGTGCTGGTGGGCCCGCTTCAGCGTAGCGATGAGGTGCGCCTGCAGGGTGTCGATCGAGCGGGCGACGAACCGCGCGCCCGCGCCGAGCGCGAACGCGCAGGCGGAGACGGGATACTCGATCGAGCCGAGCGGCGTCGAGGGCGACCGTGTGCCCCGGCGCGATGTCGGCGAGTACTGCCCCTTGGTGAGCCCGTAGATCTCGTTGTTGAAGAGGATGATGTTGAGGTCCACGTTGCGGCGCAGCACGTGCAGCATGTGGTTGCCGCCGATGGACAATCCGTCACCGTCGCCCGTCATCACCCACACGTCGAGCTCGGGATTCGCGAGCTTGATCCCCGTCGCGATCGCCGGCGCGCGTCCGTGCACCGTGTGGAATCCATACGTGGACATGTAATAAGGAAAGCGGGCCGCGCAGCCAATGCCGCTCACGAACACCGTTCGCTCGCGCGATACCCCCATGTCGGCGCACGCCTTCTGCACCGCCTTGAGAATCGCGTAATCGCCGCAGCCGGGACACCAGCGAACTTCCTGGTCCGAGGCATAGTCTTTGGGTGCGAGCTGTGCGTCGGTGATCGTTGTGACCGTCATGAGATCTTTCGTATTGCTTGGGCGATTTCCGTCACCCGGAACGGTTTCCCAGTGACTTTCGCCAGTGGCTCAGCCGCAACCAGGTACTCGGCGCGCAGCAATTTCACCAGCTGGCCGTTGTTCATCTCGGGCACGAGCACACGATCGTAGCGTTTCAGCAACTCACCCAGATTCCTGGGGAACGGGCTGAGATAGCGCAGGTGAATATGGGCGACATCCCGGCCTTCGTCGCGCGCGATCTTCACGGCCTGGTGGATCGCGCCGAACGTCGAACCCCAACCAACGACCGCCAGCGTTCCGTGATCGTCGCCGAGCGCGACGCCCTGCAGCGGAATGTCGCGTGCGATTCCCGCGATCTTGTCCGCGCGCGCCTGCGTCATGCGCGCGTGGTTATCGGGGTCGTAGGAGATATGACCTGTGTCATAATCCTTCTCGAGGCCGCCGATGCGGTGCTCGAGCTGCGGCGTCCCGGGCTTCACCCACGGGCGCGCGAGCGTCTCCGGATCGCGCAGGAACGGGTGGAAGCCTTCGGGATCGGTGCGATACGCCTTCGGGAAGCGTGGCAGCTCGGCCTCGCGCGGGATGCGCCACGGCTCGGCCGCGTGCGCGAGGTAGCCGTCGCTCAGCACGATCACCGGCGTCATGTACTTGGTCGCCAGCCGGACGGCCTCGATCGCAATCTCGAAGCAATCGGCGGTCGTGGCGGGCGCGAGCACCGCGAGTGGCGCATCCGCGTTGCGCCCGTGGACCGCCTGGAACAGATCCGACTGCTCCGCCTTCGTCGGCATGCCCGTGGATGGGCCCGCGCGTTGCGAATCGATCACGATAAGGGGCAGCTCCGTGGCGATGGCCAGACCGAGCATTTCCGTCTTGAGCGCGATCCCGGGTCCCGAGCTCGACGTCACGCCCAGCGCTCCGGCATAGGAGGCGCCGAGCGCCGCACCACTCGCGGCGATTTCATCCTCGGCCTGGAATGTGACCACGCCGTACGCCCGCAAATTGGCCAACGTATGCAGCAGCGCCGACGCGGGTGTGATGGGGTACCCGGCGAAGACCATCTTCTCGATGCCGGCCGCCCGCAGCCCGGCGACCAAACCCCACGCGAGTCCTTCCGTTCCGCTGACGGTGCGGTAGCGGCCCGGCTGCGCTTCCGCTTTCGGAACGACGTAGCCGACCAGGTGCTCCGGCATCTCCGCGGTCTCACCGAACGCATGCCCGGCGTTCAGCGCCGCGACGTTGGCGGCGGCGATCAAGGGCTTTTTCGCGAACTTGCGGTTGAGCCACTCGGTCGTCGCGGCGCGCTCGCGACCGTACATCCAGAGCAGCAGCCCCAGCGCCCACATGTTGCGGCACAGGTGCGCTTCGCGGGACGACAGGCCGTGTGGTTTCACCGCATCGGCGGTCAGTTTCGTGATGTCGAACTTGAGCACCTGATACTTTGCGAGCGAATCGTCGTCGAGCGGATTCCGCGCGTATCCAGCCTTGCCGAGATTACGCTCGTTGAAGGCGGCCGTGTCCACGATGACCGTGCCGCCCACTCTCAGATCGCGCAGCTCGACCGTGAGCGCGGCCGGATTCATCGCCACGAGCACGTCCACCGCGTCGCCCGGCGTCATCACGTCCGTCCCGCCGAAATGGATCTGGAACGCCGAGACACCGAATGTCGTGCCGGTAGGAGCGCGGATCTCCGCCGGGAAGTCGGGGAACGTCGAGAAGTCGCTGCCCGCGAGCGCGGTTTCGAGCGTGAACTGAGTGCCGGTCACCTGCATGCCGTCGCCCGAGTCGCCGGCGAATCGGATCACGACCGAATCGCGGGTTTCTCGTTGGCGGCGGGAGATGGCGGAAGTGACCATGCTGTAATCTATACGACGTTCCGGAGCACGAACCACACGTTGGCGGGGCGTTCTGCGAGACGGCGCATGTACCAGGCGAACCAGGCGCTGCCGTAACTGATCAGCACACGCACCTGCGCCCCCTGCGCCGCGAGCGAGCGTTGCTGGGCGGTGCGGATGCCGTACAGCATATGGAACTCGTACGTCGACGGGTTGAGCCGTTCCTCCGCCGCCGCCTGACGAATGCGCCCGATCAGCTTGAGATCGTGCGTGCCGAATACCGGTTTTACACGCTGCCGGCCCGCCTCCCTGAGCAGACGCTCGGCGAGCTGAAAGTACGCGTCATCCACATCCCGCTTCCCGGGGAAGGCGACGCCGGCCGGCTCGTTGTACGCCCCTTTGACCAGGCGAATCGCAGGCGATAACGCGAGGAGCGACTCGAGATCCGCCGGCGTGCGGCGCAGATACGCCTGGAGACAGACGCCGACGTTGGGCCACTCTGCCTTCGCGCGCCGGTAGACGTCGAGCGTCGCATCCACGTAGCGCGATTCTTCCATGTCGATCCACAGGAACGAGCGGGCCTGATCGGCTCGAGCGGCGAGTTTCAGGATGTCCTGCACGCAACCCTCGCGACTCGCGTCAACCCCGAGGTGGGTCAGCTTGACCGAAATGTGTGCGGGCAGCTTGCGCCGCTGGATCTTGTCGAGCACTCCGAGGTAATGATCGCGCACGGCTGCTGCTTCCGCGCGGTTGGTCACCTGTTCACCCAGCTCCGTCAGCACGCTGCTGAGGCCGGCCTTCCCGAACTGCGCGGCGGCCTCGAGTGCCGCGTCGAGCGTTTCGCCGGGCATGAAGCGCTTGACGGCGCGCTGGAAGAAGCGACGCTCGCGGAGCTGGCGCGCGAGCCATTGGCTGCGGGACGCCTTGAGGAGGAGACTGCGTGCGAATCCCATGGAGAGATAGTGTAGTGTATCGTTACTTCATGCCAGCGTATCGTGGTGCTGTCATCACCTGCATCGGCGTCCTCGCCGCCTGCGCGCACCCGCGCAGCGCCGGCACGGGCGTTGGCGGGCCTCCGGGGGCGCCGAGTGAGAGTTGCCTGCTCTCGACCGGCGCCGTCTCCGGCCCGACGCCTGCGATCACGATTGGGCTCACCGAGCCCGTCGATCCACGCCATGCGCCGATCCCGCGGAACGACGCGGAGCGAATCGTCTTCCGTCATCTGTACGAGACCCCCGTGCGCATCGATTGCGAAGGCCACGTCCTGCCGCAGCTGGCGGCGAACTGGGTGCGGGATGACGGCGGCCGGCGCTGGACCTTTCGCCTCCGCGACGCCGCGCAGTTCTGGGACGGCGCGCCGGTCACCGCGCAGGATCTGGTATTCGGCAGAGGCGGTGTCGGCTACACGCTGGCCGCGCCGGAGCCGCACGTAGTCACGATGATGTTGGCGAAGCCGGCCGACGATGTGCCTCCGGTTTTAGGCGTTCCGGGGTTGGCGATCTCCAAGCCGGCCCCCGACACGAGCTGGCCCATCGGCACCGGTGCGTACTGGGCGACCAGCGCGACGACCACCGCGCAGGAGATCCGCGCACAAAGCTCGCGTGGCGATACGCTCGTGTTCCGCTTGGCGGCCGGCGGCGATGCGCGTGACTTGCTCGATGCCGGCGTCGACCTGCTGGTCACGCGAGATCGCGCGCTCCGCGATTACGCGGCGACGCTGAAGGATCTCACGGTGGTCGCGTTGCCGTGGGATCGCACATACGTCTACATCACGGCTGAACCTACGGGGAGCCGATTCGACGGCCTGGAGCAGGCAGTCCGCGCCGAGGCGCGGCGTGCCGAAGGGGACTTCTGGTGGCTCGAATTGCGCGCCTGCGGGCGGGGGAGTGGTCAGAGCGTACCACCGCCGGCGTCAACCGGTCAGCGCCGCATTCTCTTTTCGCGCGCCGATCCAACCGCGCGCGAGCTGGCGGGACGTCTCGCCGCGCTGACGCGTGCTGTCGCGACGGCGCGCTCGGCAGACGATCTCGGCACTGCGGTTTCCGCCGGCAAGGACTGGGGTTACGTCGTCGCGCTGCCGCGCGCGACCGCCGATCCCTGTCGCGCGGCGAAGGATCTGCTGCCGGCATGGGCCGCCACGATCATCCCGCTCGTGGATACGCGTCCGACCGCGATCGTGCGTCGCGGGGTGGCTCGCTGGACGGTCGATCAGGACGGCACGGTTCATCTGGCCCCATGACATTCCGCAGCCGCCTCCTGACCGCGTTCGGGGTGGTGGTGCTGATTCCGCTGCTCGTGTTTGGCTTCGGCATCCGCCGGGAGATGGCGCGGCGGGTCACGGCGGAGTACGAACGCCGCGTGTCGGCGCTGGTGAACGTGATCAGCGCGGATATGGCGCGGGAGAACGACCGCATTGGAGCCCGCCTCGGAGCACTGAAAACGTCGCTCGACGCTGACAACGATTTCCGCAACGCGATCGTGCGCGGCGCAGATCGAGCCTACGTGCTCGACTACGCCGGCGACGCGATGCGCCTGGCGGGTCTCAATTTCCTGCAAATTCAGAACGACGAGGGGCGAGTCCTGTCGTCCGGCCACTTCCGGAACGAGTATGACCGATTTGGCCCGGCAGTGCCCGATTCCGGCCCGGCGCTGGTGCGTGCGGCTGCCGCGGAAGGGCCTTTCCTTGCTCTGGTCACCAGCGATTCGCTGCGCATTGGAAGCAGATGGTTCCGGCTCATCGGCGGTATCGCCGTCGATTCGCAGTTTCTCGCCCGTCTCGCCCGCGATCCCGAGCTGGGCATCGGGCTCGAGCTGCCACGCGACACGACGGCAGCCGATTCCAACGCGCTCGTCGTCGGAGAGGTGACCCTTCCGTATGTGGATGCGGCCGACGGTCCTGGACGGGCCGAACGAGCGCGGATCGTCGTCACCCGGTCGTCCGCGTTACTGACGGCCTTGCAGCGCAACGTGAACCTCTGGTTCGCGGCCGCCGTGCTCGTCGCGGCGCTCGCCGCACTCTTACTGGCGGGATGGTTGTCCACGCGCATTAGCACACCGGTCGAAGCCCGCATCGCCATCGGCGACCTCGCGCGGCAAGTCAATCACGACATCAAGAACGGCCTCGCGCCGCTGCGCAACGTGTTCCGCCATCTGACGCAGGTCGCGCGGGACGAGCCAGCCAAGCTGCCGCAGGTGTTTACGGAACGGCAGGGGACGGTAGAATCGAGCATCAGCTATTTGGAGACGCTTGCCGCCAACTACGCGAAGCTGTCTCCGCAATCCGAGCGCAAGGCCACGGATGTGAACGCCGTCGTGCGCGAGACGGTGGGTGGTGCCAGCGCTGTGCGTACGAAGTTGGCCGAGGGACTTCCCCCGGTCTCGGCTGACGCGCTCGTCTTGCGGCGCGTGATCGAGAACCTGCTGAGCAACGCCGTCGACAGCCTCGGGGGGAAGGGGGGATCGGTGACAATCACGACGGAGCGGGGCGGCGGCATGGTCCGGATTTCGGTGAGCGACACGGGCCGCGGCATGAGCAAGACCGAGGTGGACCGCGCGTTCGACGACTTCTATACGACCAAAACCGGCGGCACGGGACTCGGCCTCTCCATCGTGAGACGCTTAGTGCTCGATTCGAATGGGTCATTGAAAGTCGAGTCGGAACCTGGCAAGGGATCAACGTTCATCGTGGAGATCCCGGTCCAATGACACTCGTTTTGATCGTCGACGACGTCCCCGCGATGGCCGAGCAGTACGCCTACGACTTGAAGCGTCTGCGCGGCTACGAGACGCTCGTCGCGAAGAGCGGCCGCACCGCACTCGAAAGCTTGACGCGCGACTCGGTGGACTGCGTGATCCTCGATCTCGAGATGCCTGGGATGGATGGGTTCGAGGTGCTGCGCTCCGTCGAACGGCTGGGGCTGCGCGTCCCAATCATCGTGTACACCGGCACCGGCGACTACGACCGCTGCGCGCAGGCGATCCGGCTCGGCGCCTACGGCTTCATCGACAAGGCGGAGCCGATGGAGCGCGTGGCGCAGGAGGTCGAGAATGCGATCGAGCGGCGCCGCCTGACGGAGCAGGTCACCCTGCTGCGCCGCGGGTTCGGGCTCGAGTCGCCGCTCGTCGGGACGAGTCCAGCGCTGGCAAAGCTCAAAGAAGCGATCGTGCGGGTCGCGCCGGTGCCGAGTCCGGCGCTCATCGTTGGCGAGAGCGGCACGGGGAAGGAGCTCGTGGCGCGGGAGCTGCACCGGCTCGGTGCCAATCCCAAGGGGCCGTTCGTCGCGATCAACAGTGCCGCGCTGCCACACGAGCTGGTGGAGAGCGAGCTGTTCGGCCACGAGCGGGGCGCGTTTACCGGCGCGAACGCCACGCGCAAGGGTGCATTCGAGGCGGCCAGCGGCGGGTCACTCTTCCTGGATGAAATCGGCGACCTCCCGCCCGCGGCGCAGGCCAAATTGCTGCGCGTGCTCGAAGAGCGAAAAGTCACCAGACTCGGCGGGACCAAGACCATCGAGGTGAATACCCGCGTCGTCGCCGCGACGCACCGCGATTTGGAGAAAGAAGTCAGTGAGGGGCGCTTCCGCGAAGACCTCTTCTACCGGCTCAACGTGCACGTGCTGCGCGTCCCGCCACTGCGCGACCGCCTCTCGGACGTGCCGGCCCTCGTCGAGCATCTTGTGGCGGCGACGTGCGAGCGGTTCGGGATGCGCCCCAAGACGGTTGCCCCCGATGCCGTCGAAGCGCTGATGTCGTACGACTGGCGGCGCAACAACATCCGCGAGCTGCGCAACGTGATCGAGCGGATGCTGATCGCGACCGACGGTGAAGCCCTCACGCTCGACGCCGTCCCGCCGGAAATCCGGGACAAGAAGCACGCCGTCCCACGCAGTTCCCACGCCTCCTCACGCAGTTTTGAAGACCAGAAGGTCGAGGCCGAGCGCCAAATCGTGATCGCCGCGTTAGAGCGCAACGAGTGGCACGTCACCAAAACGGCAAAGGAGCTTGGCCTGTCCGATCATGCGAGCTTGCTGAAAATCATGCGTCGCTTGGGTGTCCAGAAGAACACATCGTAAACCGTGATACGAGTACGTCGAGACACAATCGTTAAAGTACGGCGTTGTAAGTCAACGACTTAACTTGCGGTCCGCAGCGTGCCTTTCCTCCGGGCGAACCCGACTCCTGGAGGAGCCATGTCGTACCAGTTTTCCATCGATCAGTCCAACCGGTCGCTGCGATTCCCGGTCATCCTGATGGCCGGCATCGTGAGCACCGTGGTCGCCGCGTATGCCTTCGCTGCCTGCGGCGATCGCTCACCCGACCAAGCCGCCGCTGGCGAGCGGGTCGTGTCGTCCACCACCCCGGTCAGCAACGTCGGTGGTGAGCCGCCCGCGCGGGTCATCATCGGTCCGGTCACGTTCGAGCTGGCGGATTCGGCTTACCGCGATCGCCGCTTCGACGATGCGGCCGCGTTGTTCAAGACGTACACCGAAGGCCGGCCCACGAATCCCTGGGGCTTCTACATGCTCGGGCTCGCGGCGTGGAAGTCGGGCGATCGCGTGCAGGCGGAGAGCGCGTTCGTTCAGGCGGTCACGCTCGATTCGACCCACGTCAAGAGCCATCTCAACCTGAGCCGTGTGCTGCTCGAGAGCGCGCAGCCCGAGAGCGCACTCGTACACATCGAAACCGCGCTGCAGCTCGATTCAACGTCGAGCGAGCCGCTGCGGTTGCAGGGGCGGGCGTTTGAGGCGCTGGACAAGACCGACGACGCGATCGTGGCGTACCAGCGCGCGATCGTGAAGAACGACAGCGACACGTGGGCGATGAACAATCTGGGGACGCTGTACATGCGGTTACAGCGCTTCGAGGACGCCATCGGTCCACTCGCACGCGCCAACGAGATCGATGACAAGGTTGCGACGTTCCGCAACAACCTCGGTATGGCGCTCGAGTTGACCGGTCGCTTTCAGGATGCCGTCGGCCAGTATCGCGCCGCGTTGGCGATCGAAGGAACCTACGGGAAGTCGGTTGCCAACCTGCAGCGTGTCGAGCTGGTGAAGCAGGACCCCTCAATCACGCCGGTGGATCTGACTGAGCGGTCGAAGCAATTCCAGGACGAAATCAGCCGTTGGTAAACGTGTAGGGGACTGACTAGTTGTCGGCGAGCCGCCTCAAGAATCGGTTGAGGCGGCTTTCGCTGCTGTGCGTGTCGTCGCCGAGATAGTCTACGCGCGCCTCGACGAGCGCGGCATGCAGCTCGGTGCGCGCTTCGGCGGCGCGGGCGCAGAGCGACGCCTCTTCGGGCGCGGAGGACTCGAGCAGATCGGCAGCGAGGGCCAGCATCCGGCCCGCGAACGTCACGTACGCGCGCACCATCCCACGCCCGGCCCCGCCGCGCTCCACCCATTCGGGGAAGCAGCCGGCCCACCACAGCGCCAACGCGGCGGCGTCCGCCGCCGCCTCGGCTTGCGCGACGGTGCCTTGCGGCAGCGCCGCAACGAAACGCCACCACTCGGTCATGCCGTTTTCGCCTTGCGCGATCGCGCGCAGTGAGTGCGACGTCGCAAAGACGACGGGCAGCGTTGCGGCATAGTCGGCCAGGAGAATGTCGGTCACGCCGCGCGTACGCAGCTGGGCGCGAATCGGGATGTACCACAGGAGAGTGAGGGGCAGCGGGGCAGGCGCGCCGCCACGGCCGAGCACTGCTTCGAGCGCGGCAGGGGAATCGAGGACCGTATCGACGGCGCCGGCCTGCAGCGCCTCATCGGCTTCCCGACCTTCCGAGACATCCATCCGTGCGATCTCGTCCACGAGGCAAGCGAGATCGCGCCGGGTCAGCTGGCGATGGATGATGGGCCTGATCATGCGTCCCTCCTTACGACATTGAGAGAGGCAAAGATGGTGCCGGTCATCTATCTGACTATTCCGTAAAGTCTTACGCTGGAAACCGTCTCCCATACTGGGGACACTCTGCTCCTGAAAGCTGCAATCCGACGCGCCAATCATGTGTGAGGCTGCTCACGCTAGTAAACGTCGCGTTGTGGGGCAAGCAGATAGCACTCGGCCCCTTGGAGTGCTAAGGCCGCGGGTTTAAGTTCCCGCTCCCATGAAAGCCACAGACATTCGCAAAGGTCACGTCCTCATGATGGACGGCCAGCCGTGCCGGGTCATGGACTTCACACACCGGACGCCGGGCAACCTGCGCGCGTTCGTGCAGGTCCGCTTCCGGAATCTCGTTTCGGGCAACACGTTCGATCAGCGTCTCGCCGCGACCGATTTCCTCAACGAAGCGCGCCTCGACACCAAGGAGATGCAGGTTCTCTATCAGGACCAGGGTGGCGTGCACGTGATGGACCAGCAGACCTACGAGCAGTACACGCTGGACGAGCGGGCCGTAGGCGAGGACACGCCGTGGCTGCAGCCGGAGATGGTCGTGCAAGTGGAGTGGCTGGACGGACGGCCGATCGCGATCGAGCTGCCCGGGGTGATCGAGCTGAAAGTGGTCGAGACCTCTCCGGTGATGAAATCGGCGACGAAGACCGCCAGCACCAAGCCCGCGAAGCTTTCCAACGGGGTGACGGTGCAGGTGCCGGAGTTTATCAGCCCCGGCGAGAAGGTCCGCGTGGATCCGCGATCCGGGCAGTACTTGGAGCGGGCGAAGTAAGGACCGGATATCTGAAGCAGGTCACCAAATGGTCGTTGACCATTCCCACCGCCTGCATGAAGGCATAACAAATCGTCGGACCCACGAATCTGAATCCTCGCTCCATGAGCACCTTGCTCATGGCGACGGACTCCTTCGTTTCCGCAGGAATACGCCGCAGCGTTTTCCAGGCGTTTTGCTTTGGCGCCCCACCGACGAACTGCCAGAGAAATGCGTCGAACGATTCGCCGGCGTCTTTCATTGTGAGGAACGCACGGGCGTTGCCCACCGCTGACTTCACTTTCTGTTTGTTGCGTACGATGCCGGGGTCCCGCAGGATTTTCGCGACGCGCCGCGCGTCGTAGCGCGCCATCTTGTCGGGGTTGAAGCCTTCGAAGGCGCGTAGAAACGCGTCACGCTTGCGCAGGATGATGGCCCAGGATAGCCCCGCCTGAAAGCCATCCAGCACGAGCTTGCCGAAGAGCTGCCGGTCATCGTGAACCGGCACACCCCACTCGGTGTCGTGATAGGCGATCATCTGCTCGTTGGATGAGGACCAGCCGCATCGGTTGTTCATGAGGGAAAACTACACCGCCCCACACCACTTTCGTGATGTGGGGCGGGGTTGCTGCGGCAGCTTGTCTAGCGGCTCATGGCTTGCGACTCAGAGCTGAGCGGCTGGCGGTCTGCTACCGTGTCGGACGCACCCTCGCGGATGATGATCAGGAACTTGGAATTCCGCCAGAAATCCACCGCCGACGTAATCGTCAGCGCCGGGACGCCGGAGAACTTGTTGTGATCGCGCTCCTCGGCGATGTACTCGAGGTCCTGGAGCGACGCCACGCGATAATCGGCGCTCGCGACGGGAAGCGGAATCTGCGTCACCTGGCGCGTGTCGATCGCCGTGAATTGCTCGGGATGGAGGTTACGGGCGGGCTGCAACGTCTTGCCCGTGCGCCACAGGATGAACAGCACGCGGCCGCCGCCCTGCTCGGTCAGAATGCCCTTCTTCTTCAGCTCGGCGCGCGTGCCGATCACGTAGTAGCCGGTCGACAGGCTGTCACGCAACGCCACGTTCTCTTCCGTGAGCGCGGTCACGCGGTCGGTCAGCAGGTCGATCGTGGTCTTCTGCGTGGCAATCACGGTCTGCATGTTCCCCACGGTCGAGTCGAGCGTGGCGCGGAGGCTGTCCGACAGCGAGGTGAGAGTCTTGATCCGTTGCCGGCTCTCATTCAGCGCGTTCTCGGTTTCCGCGACGCGTGTCACGACGTAGCGTAGCCTGGCCATCAATGTGTCGGTCGATGCGGTGATCGGACTTTCACTCGAGACCCGAAGCCGATTGTTACGAATCCTGGCCTTGGCGAGCTCCGCGTTGATATCGCCGATCAGCCTCGAGCTGATCGCCACTTCCTGCATCAGACTATCCTTCTCGGCGTTGGCTTGCTCGAGCTCGGCGAGCTTGCGTTCCGTCTCGGCCGAGGTGCCGCACGCGGCCAGCGCGAACACGACCGCGACGAGTGTGAACTTCAGCTTCCTCATGGGACGACTCCCCGATCCAGAATGGTGAGACTAGCTTTGCGGCGATGCCGCGGCTCCATGTCGGTACGTCCGGTTACAACTTCCCCGAATGGAGAGGAACCTTCTACCCGCCCAAGCTGGCGAGCGCGAAGTGGCTCGAGTACTACGCCCAACAATTGGGTACGGTCGAAATCAACTACACGTTCTATCGCATGCCCAGCCCGAAGACGATCGCCGGTTGGGACGCGGCGACGCCACAGTCATTCATTTTTGTGCTGAAAGCGCCGCAACGGATCACGCACTTTGCGCGCCTGCGAAACATAGACGAACCGCTGCGCGTGTTCATCGACATCACTCGCAAGCTTAACGCCAAATTGGGCGCGATACTATTCCAACTACCCCCCAATTTCACAAAAGACCTCGCGAGACTCGGTGATCTACTCACCCAATTTCCGGCGGATGTCCGCGCGGCATGTGAGTTCCGTCACGCATCCTGGTGGTCAGACGACGTCTACGACCTGCTACGGAGCACGAACACGGCGCTATGCGTGGCGGATACAGAGGAAGGGACGACACCGCTCGTGGCGACGGCGGACTTCGGCTACGTACGGCTCCGCGACGAGGGCTATGCCGAGGCGGATCTCGGGGAGTGGGTGGGGCGCCTGAAGGACCTGGGGTCGGGGTGGACCGACGCCTTTGTCTTCTTCAAGCACGAAGAGAAAGGCGTCGGTCCGCAGCTCGCCGCGCAGTTTACATCGCTGGCCGGGTCGGCGGCCCCAGGTACGCCGCATCTCCCCACGCCAGAATCGGAAAGAAAATGATCGGCAGGAAGATGAGGCCCTTTAGCGCTTCCCCGCGACCTTCCTGCGCTTGGCGGGCTTCTCCTCCGCCGCCGGAGCGCCGAGGCTCTGCTTCAGCGCCTGCATCAGGTCGAGCACTCTGGTCTTCGGCGCCTCCTCCGGCTCCTCGGTAATCTGCTTGCCTTCGACTTTGCGCTCGATTTGCTCCTGCATCCGCTCGCGCACGTTGTCCTTGTACTTCTTCGGCTGGAATTCGTCGGTCGCCGCCTGCTCGATCAGCTTGATCGCGAGATCGAGCTCGGGCTTCTTGACCTCGGTTTTCGGGATCGGGACTTCGGCGATGTCGCGGATCTCATCGGCGTAGCGCAGCTGCTCCATCACCAGCCCGTTTTCCATCGGGCGGACCATGATGAGGTACTGCTTGCCGCGCGCGGCATACTGGCCGATCGCCACGCGCTTCGTCTTCTCGAGCGCCTCGGCGAGCAGCTTGTAGGCGCGCTCGCCCCCTTTGTCGGGGCCGAGGAAGTACGTGCGGTCCAGATAGATGCGGTCGATCTGCTCGGCGGGAAGGAACTCGACGATGTCGATCGCGCCGGTGGCTCGCTCTTCGAGCGCCTTCAGCTCTTCGGGACTGAACGTGACGTACTGCCCCTTCTGAAACTCGTACCCCTTGATCATGTCGCCGCGTTCGACTTTTTCGCCGTCTTTGGAGCAGACGTACTGCTGCTTCAGGCGCGCTCCATCCTTTTTGTGGAGCCAGTTGAACGAAATAGCCGCCTTCGATTCTCCGGCAGCGAATAGCTGCACGGGCACGGAAACGAGGCCGAACGAGACCGTGGCGGAACCAATGGAATGAGCGCTCATAACGGAGTATGATACGCGCTCATGCCTACCCGTCGGAAGGCCCGCTCGGAAGAAGGCGACAAGCTTAGCACATACCGAGCAAAGCGCGCGTTTGATCAGACCCCCGAGCCCGGGGGGCTAGTCCCCAAGCCGGCGCCCAAGCCGGGCGGGTTGCTCATCGTCCATATGCATGACGCCACGCGCCTGCATTGGGACCTGCGGCTCGAGATGGATGGCGTGCTCAAATCGTGGGCGGTTCCCAAGGGACCGTCCGCAAACCGCGCCGACAAACGGCTCGCCGTAAAAGTCGAAGACCACCCGCTCGAGTACGGCGACTTCGAGGGCATCATTCCGGAAGGGAATTACGGCGCCGGAACCGTCATCGTCTGGGATCGCGGCGTGTGGGTCCCCCTCGAGGACGTGCGCGAAGGATTCGAGAAGGGGAAGCTGCTGTTCGAGCTGAGGGGCTACAAGCTTCACGGCCGTTGGACGCTGATCAAGCTCAAGAAGACCGAGAAAGAATGGTTGCTGATCAAAGAGCGCGATGAGTATGTCTCGACAGAGCCATACTCGAACGAGTCGGTGCTCTCCGGGTTGACCAACGACGAGCTCCGCAACGCCAAGCAGCGCGCCGAGCCGATCAAGAAGGAATTGGAGAAACTGGGCGCTCCGAAGCGGGCGCTCCGCGTGGCAGACACCGAGCTGATGCTGGCGGAGACGCGTGCCGATCCATTCAGCAAGGATGGCTGGCTGTTCGAGGTAAAGCTCGACGGCTATCGCATGCGCGCCGCCTGTCAGGACGGCGAGCCGATGCTGTATTCGCGCAAGGGACTCGACTACACGGAGTCATTTCCGGAGATCGCGCGTGCGGTAAAGGCGATTCCGTACGAAGGCGTGATCCTGGACGGCGAACTGGTGGTGCTCAACGAGTCCGGTCACCCGAGTTTCAACAAACTTCAGGCACGAGCCAAGCTGGGTGCGCGCGAAGCGAGGCGCGCCGCAATCGAGTCCCCGGCCACGCTGTATGTATTCGATCTGCTCGCGTTCGCGGGCTATGACTTGCGCAAACTCCCGCTCGTCAAACGCAAGGAGATTCTCCACAAGGTGCTGCCGCGGACCGGCCCATTACGGTACTCCGAGCATTTTGAGAAGAACGGCGAGGCGTTGTACGAGCAGGTCGTGAAGCTGGGACTCGAAGGCATCATGGCCAAGAAGGCGGACAGTCCCTACCGCGACGGCCGCTCCGGCGACTGGCTGAAGATCCGCGCCGACCGCATGGACGACTTTGTGGTCGTGGGCTTTTCCAAGCCAAAGGGCTCGCGCGGCGGCTTCGGCTCGCTGCACGTCGGCGCCTACAAAGACGGCACGCTCATCTACTGCGGACGCGCAGGCTCGGGGTTCAGTGGGGCGCAGCTCGACGAGATCAGCGCCACGCTGGCGGGGCTGATCCGCCCGACGCCGCCCTGCGAGCCGCCCGAGAACGGCGCGCTCCCGAAGGGCGCCGAGCATACGTGGGTCGAGCCGCGCCTCGTCTGCGACGTCCGGTACAAGGAGTTCACGGCCGATGGGCTGCTCAGGCAATCGGTGTTTGTAAGGTTTCGGGATGATAAGAAGCCGGAGGATGTGATGATGCCGGGGAGTGGGGAGCGGGGAGTGGGACCTGACGGTGACGATCGGGAGCCCGCTGCGCACCGCAACGAACCACTCCCCACTCCCCACTCCCCAATTCGGGAAGTGAAGTTTTCCAACCTCGACAAGGTTTTTTGGCCGGACGAGAAGTACACCAAGGGCGATCTCATCGAGTACTACCGGTCGATGGCGCCCTGGCTGCTGCCGTATCTCAAAGAGCGGCCGGTGGTGCTCACGCGCTATCCTGACGGCATCAACGGGAAGTCTTTCTACCAGAAAGATGCGCCGAGCTTCGTGCCGGACTGGATTCAGACCATCCCGATCTGGAGCGAGGACACGCAGCGCGATATCAACTACTTCGTCTGTAGCGACGTGGAGTCGCTGGTCTATCTCGTGAACCTCGGCACCATCCCGCTGCACATCTGGGGCAGCCGCATCACCGATCTCACGAAGCCAGACTGGTGTCTCATCGATCTCGATCCCAAGGACGCGCCATTCGCGCATGTCATTACGCTCGCCAAGACGATGAAAAAGCTGTGCGACGACGTCGAAATGCCGGCGTTCATCAAGACGACCGGGAAGTCGGGGTTGCACATCATGCTGCCGCTGGGCAGGCAGCTCACCTACGCCCAATGCCTGCAGCTCGCGATCCTGTTCGCGCGCCTCGTCACCGATCAACACCCCGACATTGCGACGACGGCACGCACGATCAGTAAACGCGACGGCAAGGTGTATGTGGACGCCTTTCAGAATCGTGCCGGGCAGCTGATGGTCGCGCCCTACAGCGTGCGTCCGTCACCGGGCGCGCCCATGTCGATGCCGATCGAATGGCGCGAGGTCACCCCCAAGCTCCACAACAGCAACTTCACGATCGCCAATGCGCTGAAGCGCATGCAGAAACTCGGCAGGGACCCCGTCGCGCCGGTGCTTGAGATGAAACCCGACCTGGTGCACATCCTGGAGCGGCTCCACGAGCGCATCGGCGAGGAGTGACGTGCGCTGGATGTACGTCTTTGCCCACGGCGCCGGCGCGGGCATGAACCATCCGTTCATGCTGCGCGCGTCCGAGGCACTCGAGGCGCGCGGCATTGCGACGCACCGGTACGAGTTTCCCTATATCCAGGCAAAGAAGAGTCGCCCTGATCCTCCCGCGGTTGCGGAAGAAGCGGTGCGGAAAGCGGTGGCGGAAGCGGCGCAGAGGCATCCGGGGTTGCCGATCCTGGCTGGCGGGAAGTCGTTTGGCGGGCGGATGACCTCGCAGGCTCAAGGCTCGCAACCGATGCCCGGTGTGCGCGGGCTCGTGTTCTTTGGCTTTCCGTTGCACCCGCCAGGGAAGCCAGGCACGAGCCGCGCCGAGCATTTAATGTTCGTTGATGTGCCGATGCTATTCCTGCAGGGGACGCGCGATGAGTTCGCGACGCCCGAGCTGCTGCGGGGTGTCGTGGAGCGCCTCGGCCAGCGCGCCACGCTGCATCTAATAGAAGAAGGGGATCATTCGTTCAAAGTGCCCAAGCGCACGGGCAAGACGGAGCAGGACATCATGAACGAGCTGGCCGAGACAATCCAAAACTGGGCTACGCGAACCAATGGCTAACTACTGGCTGGTAAAAACCGAGCCGAGCACGTACAGCTACGACGACCTCGAACGGGCACAGACGGCGGTCTGGGACGGCGTCAAGAATCCTGTGGCGCTGCGCAACCTGCGGTCCATGCATCCGGGCGACCAGGTGTTGGTCTATCACACCGGAGACGAAAAAGCCGTGGTGGGGTGGGCGACGGTCGTATCGGCACCGTATGCCGATCCACAAAAGAAGGATCCCAAGCTGGTCGTGATCGATCTGAAAGCACACCGCCGGATGCCGCGGCCGGTGACACTGGCGCAGATCAAGGCTGACAAGACGTTCGCCGATCTACCGATCGTCAGACAGGGGCGCCTGTCGGTCAGTCCGGTGACGGCGCCCCAGTGGAGCAGGCTGCTGAAGCTGGCGGGAGCCGCCGACTAGCGCTTCGCCTTTTTGGTGCGCTTGCGGGCGCGATTCTCCGCGCGTGCCGACGCGATGCCGGCCGCGATGCCCGCGACGATCGCCGCCCGTCCGACCGCCTTCAGCACCTTCCCCGTGCGGCGCAACGCCGCCTTGATCCGCTGCTGCCGCTGCTCGGTCTGGGCCCGTTTCTGCGCTTCCGCCAGCAGCCGGTCGGCCTCGCGGGCAGCGGTCTGCGCCCACTTCCGCGCCGTCTTCGCCGCCTTGATCGCCGCTTTCTTGAAGCGCTCCGTGCGTGACGCCATGACTGAATCCCTCCCTTAGGGTCGCCTACTGATACGCCGTTATGCTCCCAAAGTCTCGGCGGCCTTCCGTACATCTCGAGGCGTAACCCACAACAAGGCGCCGTAGCGGCCGGGGCCCGTCCGGACCGCACTTGTGGCGGTGACGTTGATTCCCGCAGCCCCGAGCCGGGACAGCAGGTGCGCCATCGCGCCGACGCGATCGTCGCCTTCGATCAGAAATACCGTCTTGGGCTTCGAGACTTTGAGCCCGGCGCTTTTCGCGGCCGCCAGAAACGCCACCGCGTCGACAGGGATGACGTCGATCTGGGACCGGCGCGCGCTGGGAAAGGCGTGGATCGCGAGCAGGTTCACGCCGGCATCGCGCAGCCGGCCGAGCAGCCGCGCGCCCTCGCCGGGTTTGTCGGGCGCCGTGATGTAGTAGTAGTCAACCTTGCGGATCGTGTCTGGCATCGCCGCCTCCGAGAAATGTCTTGGAAAGCTGCAGCGCCGTACTACTGGTAGCCAGCGGCTATCCGTTCCAGTCGTGCCTGGATTTCCGTCTCAGGCAGCCAGCGGCCGTTGACCATTACCCCGGCCCGCCGCGCGACGTTCGCAAGATCGCTGAGGGGATTGCCTGTAAGGAGGAGTAGATCGGCGCGCTGGCCGGCGGCAACGCTACCGAACTCTTGCTCGGCACCGAAATAGCGCGCGACCTGCCGCGTACCCTCACTGAGAATCTGTTGGGGAGTTAGCCCCGCCGCGGTCATGCTGCGCATCTCGCGGTGAATCGAGAATCCGGGGACGCTGTACAACTGAGGCGAGTCGGTGCCGAACGCGATGGGACAGCCGGCCGTCTGCAGCGCCTTCAGAATGCGGCGGCGTAGCGCGAGCGTGATCAGCCGCTTCTCGGCCGGCTGCGCGTTGCGCCGCATCTGCGAAAGCTGCTGGGCCCAGTTCGCGCGCCATGCCTGGGGCACGTACCGCAATTCCGGGCGGGCAGCCAGCGCCGCTGAGTCCTCGGTGCCGAGGAACGTTTCCCACAGCGCCAACGTCGGAATGGTCCACGCGTGTGCGGCACACGTCGCGGCCACGACCTGGGCGATGCGGCGGTCATCGGCGGAATCGGGCCCGCCCACGGTCTCGACATAGTTGTCGAGATGATCGATCGACGCTTGCCCGGACTCGAGCACGTGGTAGACGCCCACCGCGTCGGGCACGTGGCCGGCGAATCGTATGCCGAGCCGTTTCGCGGTCGCGACGATCGTGTCGTACGTCTCGCGCGCGAGGCCTTCCTGGATCTTGAGGTGATCGAAGCCTGCAGCCTGCTGCTCCTCGACCAGGCGGCGTCCCGCTTCCGGCGTCGGCGCGGCATTGCCGCCAAGCGCCGGTCCAGGAACCCAGAGCCGGGGACCGAGGAGCTCGCCGCGCGCGATGCGGGCCTTCAATTCGAGGTGCGCGACGTTGCCCTGCATCCCACGCACGGTCGTCACGCCGTTCGCTACATAAAGGAAGAAGACGGTCTCGGTCAGCTCGGGGCCGGCGTTTGGATTGGGAAAGTGCCCGTGCATCTCGGCGAAACCGGGCATCAGATACTTGCCGCGGCCGTCCACGGTGACGGCGACGGACGGCACGCGCACCTGCGCCGCCGGTCCGATCTCGGCGATGCGGTTGCCGCGCACAATCACCGTTTGGCGGTCGAGCACGCCGTCGCGGTTCATCGGAATGACATTCACGTCGACGAATGCGACGACAGGCTCTTGTGTCCGTTTGGGGAGTAACGAGCCTTGAACGGCGAGCGCCACGAACGCGAGACTGAAAAATGTGTTACGGGCCAATTGTCGCTCCATAGGAATAGGGCACCTCGGCGCCCGGGCGATCGGCGATGGTGGGAACGAGTGTGACGCGCACCCAGCGATTCCCGAACCCCGCAATCGTCAGCGATCCGGCCGAAGCAGCGTCGAGTGCAATCGGCACGACCGAATTGCGGCCCCTGGCATCCGTCGTGACGGCGAAGGCCCGCCAGGCGAACCCGTCGGCGCCGTCGAATGTCACCGTTATGGCGCCGCTCGAGCCGGGCAGGAATTCCACGAAGTTCGCCCCCAGACCCCATGGCGCGCGGTTGATGACATTGCCTTTCGACACCGGGACATCCACCGCGACGGGGTATGTCGAATGGGTGGCGCGAATGAAATTGCGCGGAATGGGGATGACGCTCGGACCGTCGCTTGTGAAGTCCGAGATGTTCAGGGTGTACTCGGCCGGAGCAAAGGTCTTGATCCCCTCCCAGGAGCCGCCGAACGCGATGTCGCGCACCGCATCGGCCGTGGAGCGGGTTCGGCCGGCGAACCAGATCTGGCGCGGCACGTCCCGCCCCAGGTTCTCGCTTATCCAGTGTTGGAAGAAGGCCGACCCATAGACGTATCTACTAAAGATTGGCAAGTCCGGCGTCGCCAGGAACCGATTGATGTACCAGCGCCAGTCGTTCAGGCCGTCGTAGACCTGATCCTCGGCCCAGGTGGCGTGCGACTCGAACAGCCACCCCGACTGGTAGATGTTGATGTTAAACTGGCTGGCGTGCATGAACTCGTGGGCGTTGGTCACCTTTTGCGCACCGCTCCGGATCGGCTCATTGCCGGTGACGTCCTCGTCGTTGGGCGGGAACCCCTCCGAGAAGTCGTTTTCCACGACGATATACCCCGCGGCCGTACCGAGCGGAAACGGTGACGTCGCAAGCTTCTCGATGGGCTGCAGCACCGACGTGTACCCGTAATACGATTTCAGATTCTGGAAGTACACGTGGAACTTTGCTTGCGGCATGCCCTTGGGAGCGGGATAGCCGAGTTGCTCGATCTCCACGTCCCAGACGCGCTCCCAGCTCTGCACGGCGACGTCGATGAAGTCCGACCGGCCGTTGCCGTTGGCGTCGATGTCCGGCACGGCGTGAGCGCCCTGGGTGGCGTAATGAATGACGAAGTGCTCGGTCTCGGCGGTCTCCTTGAGCTGCCCGAAGCCGTGCGCCCGCAGATCGAGAATCTCCTGCTGGGTCGAGGCGGACAGCTTATCCCAGTCCAGCTCCATCTGGAGCATGGACCAGGTGGCGTCCTTGCCGATGGCGTCGGACCGATACTTCGATGGCAGCTTCTCGACTGCCGAGACCGCGTATTGGCGGTAACGGTTGGCGTTGTTGCGATCGATCAGGCCACTCGAGTAATCGTCCTCGATCAGGTCGAGCGACGTTTTGCCGTTGCCGTTCCCCTGGCCGCCGGCTGCGAACGAGGGTCTCACAGCGGGCGCCGTGGAGTCGTGGTCTGTGCAACCGATGGCGGCAAAGAGAGCGAGCGACAGGAGGCGAACGGTCGAGCGGCGCATGTCGGAGATCCCCGCGAGAGGTAGATCCCGAATCTGCCCGCGTTACGAAATGCTGCAAGAGCCGCATGTTCATGCGGCCCCCTGATTGATTACACGCCGCGACCGCCGGACGACATACCATGCGGCGAACGCAAGGACAGCAAGCGGGATGACGACACCCAACGACTGCACCGCAAACGAGAGCAGCAGAACAAAGTTGCGCCACGCCTGGGTGAATGCTTCACCCATGACGCTCTTCCCGGCCGTCCCAACCACCGGCAGCGGCTCGTGCACCGTGACGCTGAGTGTGCTCATCGCGGTGTGGGCTTTCAAATAGCGGATTCGGCCCTCGTAGCGCTCGATCTCTTCGCGTATACGAGCCAGAGATTGCTCAACGTCCAGCACATCCTTGAGCTTGCCCGTGCGCGTCGCGAGCAGGTCGATCAGGCGCCGCTCGAGTCGCCTGGCGTTATCCATCCGCGCGTTGACGTCGACAAACTCCTCGCCGACATCCTGAGCGCTGACGTTGACCGACTCCAGCTTCCCGATCGGCGCCAACCCTGCTAGGACCTCGTCGAACCTGGCGGCCGGGATCTTCACTTCGATCGCGGCTTGTCGCAGCTGGTTTTTGCCTGTCACGATGCCCGAACTGCCGACATAGCCTCCGAGCCGCGTCGCCAGCTCCTTCACCCGCGCGAGCGCCGGTTCCAGCGAATCGACTTCGATCGCTGCGGTCGCCGTCCGGATGATCATGTTTGACGTCACATCCGGCAGGGTCAGACCGGGGGGTGCGGGTACGTCGCTGGCAAAAACTACACCCAGTGCGGCTGGTGCCCTCTGCCGCTCGGCGTAGTCGGTGGGTTGAAACTGCTCCTGGTAGAGGCCGAAGCCAGCAGCAGAATCCGCGGCCGGGGCTGTGCGCTCGATTGTGCATCCGACGAGCATGGCCGCAGCAAGCATGATGGGCGAACGACGTCTCATGGTGACTCTCCGGGTGCGAGGTTTGTCCCAAAGAGACGGCGCTCACATGGCGGCTTGCACAGCGTTCCATGAGATGTCGCGCACGGAAACATGACGATTCGGTGAACGTAGATTCCTCGTATGGACGGCATCGCCGTAAGACTCGAACGCCTCAAGCGCGAAGCCAAAAAAGAGTGGAAGCGGAAGTGGCGGCAAAAGGTGCGTCAGGCGGCGCCGGCCAACGCCGCGGAATGGCGCGGGCTCGCAATGGCGGCGCTCAGCGCACTGCTCAAGATCGTGCTCATCATTGCACTCCCCTTCGGCGTCTTGGTGCGTGGGTCGGTCTTCATCTATGAGCATGGCGAGACGCCGGTATGGGTCGCGGTTCTCACGGCGGCGTTCCTGACCGGGGGCGTGATCACGGCGTATGCCGTCTGGCTGGCTCGCAAGTTCACTAATCGCGGCGGGCGCGGCGGCCGAGCCCTGGTGCTGCCGCTCGCCAAGTGGGTGGCGCTACCGCTGGTGATCTTTTACTGCGGCTACTCCTTACTCTATCTAGCGAGCGTCAACGCCAAGTCTCCACCGGTACGGGCGTACTACCGGTCGGTGCATCCGTTGATGCGTCTGGCGCTCTCGACGCTGATTCTGGTCGACCGCGACATGATCATCACCGACACGGGGCGCCAGCCTGAGGACTACAGCCGGATGCGACTGCCGGCCAACACCCGCACTCGCCATTACAAGCAGGCGGACGGCTGGATTCACGCCGTGGACCTGCGCACGACCGGACGCGGTGCCGTGAAGAATCGCACGGTCCAGCTCTACTTCTGGTTGATGGGGTTCGAGACGCGGCGCCACGTCGGCACCGCCGACCATCTGCACGTGGAGTTGAACTAGGCGAACAGCTTCTGCAGCTCGGCGAATGGGATGCCGTACGCCTGCAGCGTTCCGTAGGTCCCTTTGTCCTTCCACTCGCGGCCCATACGCCGCACGAGCCCAAGCGTCGCCCGCATCGGAGCCGAACCGAACGTCACGCGGCGCACGCCGAGCGTGGCCAGCTCCTTGAGGGTTGGCGCGTCGGGCGCGCCGAGGATGTTGACTGGGGCATCAATCTGCTGCACCAGCTGCTCGATCGTGCCCCGGTCGCCGACAAACGGGACAAAAACTGAAGATGCTCCTGCGTCCCGGAAAGCCTTTCCTCGCCGGACTGCTTCAGCAAGGCCACCCATATCTTGACTGAACGCGTCGGTGCGGGCGTTGAGAGCAAACGGGATTCCCGCTGTGTCGGCCGCGGCTCGCGCAGCGCGAACGCGGGCGACCGCCAACGAAAACTCCAGCAGGGGCTCCTCTTCGATCCGGTCTTCGAGGTTCATCCCCACCGCGCCCGCGTCGATCACCCGGCGCACGGTCTCGGCGACTGCTTCGGGCGTGCGGCCGTACCCCGCTTCCATGTCCGCCGTGATGGGAACAGTGATGCGGCGCGTAATCCGCGAGACGGCCGCCAGCATCTCGTCCCGGCTGATCCGCTCGCCGTCAGCATAGCCCAGACTGAACGCTATTCCGGCGCTGGTCGTCGCGAGTGCGGTGAACCCGGCTTCGACGAAAACTCGGGCGCTTCCCGCATCCCAGGCATTGGGCAGCACAAGCATAGGACCTTCGACGTGGAGCCGCAGGAGACGCTCGGCTTTTTCTCTCATGGGCGGGTATCTTACCCGCTCCTCGAGCGGAGTCAAAGCGTGCGCCTTGCCCTCTTTCTCCTTCAAGCCACCTGCATTTCTCAGCCCGCGACGCTGCCGTCCGTCGATTCACGATGGAATGCCGCCCGTGAACGGGCGCGGGCGATCGCCTGCGAGAAGCTCGCACCCAACATTCCCGGCTTTGCGATAGCCGTCGCTGTGGATGGGAAGCTCGTGTGGTCGGAAGCGTTCGGTTACGCAGACCTGGAAGCAAAGCGGCCGGCAACGAGGGCGACGCAGTTTCGGATCGGCAGCGTCTCCAAGCCGCTGACCGCCGACGCAGTCGCTCAGCTATATGAGAAGGGAAAACTCGATCTCGACGTCCCCATTCAGCGTTACGTTCCGACGTTCCCTGACAAAGGGGCCGTGATCACAACGCGCCTGCTGGCAGGGCACCTGGCGGGGATTCGGCATTACCGAGGGGACGAGTTCACGCTCAATCAGCGCTTTCCGACCGTCACGGCGGGACTGGCGATTTTCCAAAGCGACGCCCTCCTCGCCCCGCCGGGCACCCGGTTCTCCTACTCGAGCTACGGATTCAACCTCATCAGCGCGGTGGTGGAAGGCGCGTCTGGTGAACAGTTCCTGGCGTACATGAGCAGTCACGTCTTCAAGCCGCTGGGCATGACGAGCACGGCACCAGACAAGAACGACAGCCTGATTCCCAACCGAACGAGATTTTACGAGCGCACCGAGGCGGGACGGTTCGTCCTCTCACCGACCGTGGATAACAGCTACAAATGGGCGGGTGGTGGCTTTCTCTCGACGGCAGAGGATTTGGTGCGGTTCGGGTCGGCGCACCTGAAGCCCGGGTATCTCAAGGCTGCGACGCTGGAGCTGCTGTTCACGCCGCAGCGCACGACGTCGGGTCAGGTCACGACGTACGGGATTGGCTGGAATATCTCGACCGACACGCTGGGCCACCGCAGCGTCTTCCACGGGGGTGGCTCTGTTGGGGGGACGGCAGCGTTTGGCGTGGATCGCGACTCGCGCGTCGTGATCGCGCTGGTCACCAACCTCAGCAATGCCCAGCTGGCCGGCGCGCAAGAGATCCGGCTGGTATTCGATTCGGCGGCGACGCGGCCCTAGTTCCCGCTTGCGGTCGAACGTCCCGCGCGCGCCGCCTTCCACTGGCGGGCATCCCAGAAGGCCGGCGGGATCGCGACGTTGGCCTGGATCTCCGTGTACTCCTCGAGGAACTGCTGCTGGCCGTCAACCAGAAATTCCACTTCGGGAGATACCCACCCACCCGCGAGCGGTCGGTACTTGTTGAAGCGGGTCTCGGAGGTCTTCGTGCTGTCCCGCGGCGTTGGCTCCAGCATCCTGACGAAGACCAGACGCTCCTTGTCCACCCAGAATTGAGCCTTCGCTCCTACGATCCACACCGGGCGGCCTTGCCAGGTGCCCTCGCTCAAAACCGTCAGGTCGAACCGGCGCGGCGGTTGCTGGAGCTGCGCCATCGTCTTTTCCACTGGTTGCATGTAGACGTCGAAGCCGAGCACCAGCAACGGATGCACGAAGGGACGCGCCGAGCGGAGCGAGTCGTTCCGGAACGGAAAAATCGAATCGTTGGCGAACAATACGCCGTTGCCCGAGTCGGCAGGCTGGATCTCGATGCGCAGCCGGCCAGGCGCCTCGAGCCATTCGTGCCAGACCGAATGCCCGATCGTTCCGTCGGCATGACGCTCCGTATTGTGCTGCACGAAGGTCAACGTCCGGTACCACTTGCCGTCATAGCGCGCGCGCATCGCCGCGAGCAGCTCGCGAGGCGTCGTGATCGGACGTTGGGGAGTGCCGCTCAACAGGCCGAGCAGCAAGACAAGCGCTTGACTCATATCACCTCGCCAGACGATAGCCTGTCTTGCGTACCGTGAGGATGTGTCTGGGATTGGCGGGATCGTGCTCCAGCTTGCGGCGCAGCTCGGCGACGTGTGTGTCTACCGTACGGCTCATCACCTCGGCGCTGTAACCCCAGACTTCGGTCAACAGCTCGGTGCGCGTGATGCAGGCACCATCACGCCGGATGAGGGCAATCAGCAGGTCGTACTCTTTGGGCGTCAGTGCGACCGGCGCGCCGTCCCGCAGCACGGTCCGCGACGGCGTCAGCACCTCGATGTCGCCGAACTTCTCGAATGCCGGCGCCGGTGGCCCCCCGTTCTTGCGCGGCGCGACGACGCGACGGAGCAGCGCCTCGATCCGCGCGAGTAGCTCGAGGACGCCGAAGGGCTTGGTGACGTAATCATCCGCGCCGAGCCGCAAGCCGCGCACCTTGTCGGCCTCCTCCCCACGCGCCGTGAGGATGAGGACCGGCATGCCGTGGCCGTCTTCGCGCAGCGCGCGCAGCACGCGGAACCCGTCCATCCCGGGCAACATCAGATCGAGCACGATGAGATCGGGGGGGGGCTTGGCAGTCTTCGCTCGCGTCAGCCCTTTGGTCCCGTCCTTGGCGACTTCGACTTCGTAGCCTTCGATCTCGAGGTTATTCCGGAGACCGTACGCGAGGTCGGGATTGTCTTCGATCACGAGGATCCGCTTGGGCCCAGGGGTTGCTGCGATCATGCCGGCAGCTCGATCACGACTCTCGTGCCGGCGCCGGTGCCGCGCTCGGTCTCATCGATCCAGGCGCGCCCGTGATGCAGACTCGCCAGCTCACGCACGACCGCGAGTCCGATGCCGCTGCCCGCGACGGCCGAGTCACGGTCGCGCTCCAGCCGCCAGAAACGCACCCACACCCGCTCGCGGTCGGCGCGCGGGATCCCGGGCCCGCCATCGTCCACCCAGACGCGCGCGACGCCGTTGTCGCGCGTCGCGCCGATGCGGACTTCCTGGCCAGCAGGACCGTACTTCACCGCATTGTCGAGCAGATTCAAAAGCATCTGGCGCACCGCGCCCGGATCGGCGGGGACCACCAGGTCCTCGGGTATCGAGGCGGCCAGGGTGGCGCCACGCGCCGCAGCGAGCGGCGCGAATCCGTCGATGACTTCCTGCACCAGCGGCGCCAGGGCGGTCGGCTCCGGCGTGATGTGCGTGGTCTGCCGCTCCGAGCGCGAGAAATGCAACAGGTTCTCGACGAGGTGGGTAAGCCGGCGCGCTTCCTGATCGATGATCGCCAGTGAGCGGCGCCGCTCGTCGTCGGACCGCACGCGCCCCAGGGTCAGCGTCTCCGAGAACATGCGGATCTGCGCCAGCGGCGTGCGCAGCTCGTGCGAGACGCCGGAAATGAAATCGCTGCGGAGCCGTGTGAGCTGCGACTCGCGACGCAGCTGCACGAGCGCGCTCCCAATCAACACCGCCGTCAATCCCAGCAAGCCGAGGATCAGGGGCAGCCGCGACTTCGGCAGCCCGCCGATGATCAGTTGGTCGGCGACCGCGCCGCGCAGCGTGGCCTGCGCGTACAGGTCTCCCATGTCCGTGCCGATGGTGTCGCGCGCGGTGAACGGTGACGTGTACTGCGCCGCGGAGCGATACAGCTCCACGCCGTAGCGGTCGGTGATGATGATCGACCCCATCGAATCGTACTGGACGCCGCCCGTGAGAGGCGGAGGCAGCAGCGGGAGCTTTTCAGTTGCCGACGCGAGGAACGGCCGCAGTCCTTCGGGGTCGGCCTCAAAGCCCAGCGCGGTCCCGAGATCGCCATGCTTGTCGCGCAGGACCGTATAGGCGAGATAACGGCGTTCGCCCGTGGGCTGGCCGAGGATCGCGCCCTGGTGCCACGAGGTGTCGTACACGGTGCGCGTGTGCACCGGCAGCGTGTCTACGATCCACGTCCGGACCGCGTGCGGAACCGGTTGGCCCGCGGTCTCGAGCTTTCGCGTGGCGAGATCGAACCGGAACGTGAAACGCATCGACGGCTGCAGGGTGGTGGGCCGCTCCATCGGCATCAGCGACAGCGCTTCGGGCTTGGGAAGCGGACCGTGCGGCGCGTGTTTGTGCGCTTCCATTATGGCTTTGAGCGCCGGCGTGATCCCGTACCAGTAGATCTCCTGGGCGCTGCGCAACGCGACGCGCGCGGCGGCCAGCGCCGCGTAGTCTCGCAGTACCCGATCCGCCTGCGCCCGATGATAGCGCGCCGTGCCGTACGCCTGGACCGCGAGCGCCGCCGCGACGACAAACACCAGCACCAACAGCACGGCGATGACCGCGCCGCGTCGCACCCGGAAACGCGTTGACGCTGGCAGGAACCTCATGACCTGAAGAATCCCTCTTGGACGCTCACCCGGCAACAGTTCCCGAACTTGGCTGGACGGTTCTCTGACAAAGCCGCCGCGTGGACTCGCCTACATTCGAAATAAGAGAGGGTCAACGCATTGAAAACAGCGTTGACCCTCTCACCTGAAGGTCGCGGACAAGTGACGACGGCCACTTGGCCCGGCCTCACCAACCCGGAGTGCAGCGCGTGGCTCCGGGTTCGGTTTTTCTAGCGGTTCGACATCGACGGCACGACGCGCATCCGGCCCAGCATCTCCGCGACGCGCTCAGCCGCGATCCCCAGCACACAGCCGATCGCCAGCGCGATGACGACGCGGATTCCGCTGTTGAGTGCGACCGTCCTGATGCCCATGCCGAGATACGTCGCGGCACCGACGATCGCCCCCGCCGTGTACGAGAGCAGCGGCACGCGCGCCTGGTACACCATGCCGAACAGCGCCGCGCCCAACAGGAGCGCGTCCACGATGTTCTGCCGGCCCAGCGCGCCCGCGACGACCAGGTACAGCATCGCCCAGACGACGCCGGATGCGGTGCTGACGATCGACTTCTGCAACCCCATCATCCCACCGCCGGCGCCGAGGAAGCAGGCGAGACCCATAAGAACGGGCCACAGCTGCAACGGCAGTTTTCCGAAATGGGAAATGATGGCCCAGAGGGCCGCTACGATGGCCAGGCTAAGTGCTTTCGTGGTTGAAGCGCTCATCTGTCGGGCCTCCTCCTAGAAGGGGGAATCCGGCGCCAACATAATGAACGGGCCGTGCGGCGTGCAACGTTTTGAGGCTAATCGCGTTGAATTACATAGGCTTCCATGGCGTAGTACTCGGGCAGCCCGAGCCGGTCGGCACGTGCCGCGGTCTCCAGGTTCCGGGCCTCCACCCGCTGCCAAAACTCGCGATCGTCGTAGCCGCCCGGGAACGGCGCGGTGTCCTTCTGCGACTGATGCCGGAAGATGGCGAGGATCTTCGCCTTCAGCTCGTCCTGCGAAAGCGGCACCAGCACGTCGGCCTCGGTGAGCGACCACTCCTGCCAGGCGCCGCGATAGAGCCACACTTCCGGCCGCTGACCCTGATAGCGCGCGAGTGCCCGCTCGACGGCGGCCTTGCACGTGCGATGCGTACCGTGCGGATCGGACAGATCCCCGGCCACGAACACGATATCGGGCCGCACTTCCTCGAACAGCCGCTGCACGATCGCGACGTCATCGTCACCCAGCGGCCGCTTGCGCACCTCTCCGGTACGATAGAAGGGCAGATCGAGGAAGCGCGCGGCACTCGCGGGTATCCCGACGGCCGCCAGCGCGGCAATCGCTTCCGACTCCCGGATGAACTTCTTGAGATTCTGCACGACGGCGATATCGATGTCGCCCGGCGCCTTCTGCGCGGTTCCGTCGGTGATCGTGGTGCGTGCGCGCTTCACCGCGGCCACGTCCAGTCCGAGCGATGCGGCAGCGCGCTCCACGAAGTCGAGGTGTCGTGTGACGTCGTGATCGAACACCGCGATGTTGCCGCTCGTCATGTAGGCGACGACCATCGCGTTCTCGTTCTCCCACAGCTTGCGAAGAATCCCGCCCATCGAAATGACGTCGTCGTCGGGATGGGGCGAGAAGACGAGCACGCGCTCGTGCGCCGGCAGCTTGGCGCGCCCGCGGATCTTGTCCCGCAGGCGATTGAACACCTGTCCGTTGATCGGGCCGGCGGAACCCGCGCGCGCCAGCAGCGGGCTCAGTTGATGCTCGGCATAATCACGGCCGGACAACTTGAGCACGGCCTTCCCCGTCCGCTCCGCGAGCCATACCACCGAGCGTTCGACCATGGCAGGCGTCCAGTCGACGCCTTCGAGCACCCATGGCGTGTTGATCCGCGTCAGCTCGGCGGCCGCCGGGAGATCGAGGTAGACCGTGACGTTCCCGTGGCGCTGCAGGAATGTGGCGGCCACGTCCGCAGACACTTCGCCTTCGACCGCGCGCCCCACGATCGTCGACTTGTGCTCGCCGGTCGCGAGCAGCGCAATCTCTTTTGCGTCGAGGATCGTCGCGACCCCCATCGTGATCGCTTCCCGCGGCACGTTCTCCACTCCAAAGAAATCGGCCGCCGCGTCCTTGCGGGTGAGGGTATCGAGCGTCACGATGCGCGTGCGCGACGTCGCGGCCGAACCCGGCTCGTTGAACCCCACGTGTCCCGTCTTGCCGATGCCGAGGAGCTGGAAGTCGATCCCGCCGGCCGCCACGATCGCCTGCTCGTAGGCGGCGCAGGCGTCCGCCACGCGGTCCCGGGGGATCGTGCCGTCCGGGATGTGCACGTTCTCCGCCACGATGTTCACGTGCGCGAAGAAGTTCTCCCACATGTACCGGCGATAGCTGTGTGGGCTGTCGGGCGCCATCGGATAGTATTCGTCGAGATTGAACGTGATGACGTGCGAGAAGTCGACGTCCCCCGCCTGTTGCCGGCGGATCAGCTCTTCATAGACGCCCAGCGGCGTGCTGCCGGTCGCGAGGCCGAGCACCGCCCGGCCCTTCGCCCGCGTCTCCCGATCAATGACCTCGACGATGCGCTCGGCGACGAGCGCGGCGAGATCGGCATGCTCGGGGAGAACGACGGTACGGAGGCGCTCACGGTCGCGGGCGCTCTCGATAGTGACGAAGGTGGCTCGCCGGGCGGCCGTCTTCACACCTTGACCTCGATCGTCGCGCCGCGCTTATGGCGGACGTACAGCCATGCCATCGGCACAATCAGCATGCTTGCAGCGATGATCGTGAGCCCGAGCAGCACGGCGGAGAGGAGGACCGCCTGTTGGGAAGCCTGGGCAGCCTGGAACATGGCCGAATCCTGCCTGGCGAGCAGCACGATCATGGACTCGCGCGCCCCGGTTCCGGCACCGCTGCCGGTGCTCGTCAGTCCGAGCAGGACGTTCTGCACGAGATCTCGTTCGCGCGCGTCATTCATCGAATTGGCCAATCCGGCGAGCTGCACGCGCAGCTCGCGGCCGATGCTGTCTCGCTGCGCCACGGCCTCGGGACGGCGGTAGCCGGCATCGGTGCCGGCCCCCATCTGGCGCCAAACCTCGAGCCCGGCGTTGTATCTGTGCAGCGTCTCGACCGTAGTGGCGCCCCGCGTGACCGTCGCGGCTGCTTCCCCGAGCGAAAAGATCAGCCACAGCCCGATCACCAGGGCGAGCGCCAGCGTGACCGCGCTGATCGTCACGGCGATACCGGGCCGAATGAACGTGTAATCTTTCATGGCGACGGCAAACGACGACCGGCCGACGCTGGGCCGGGAGGGGAAACCGGGTGGTGGTGTGGTCATGGGGCCACGCTAGTCGCGGTCCGAAAGCGTGTCAATGAGCTTGACGACGGTGACGGGAAGCACCATTTCTAGGGTTGCGCCCCCCGCCCCCCACCCGACACCTCCCAATTCACTCTTGGGGATGCCGACGGAGGAATTGTTGAGCTCAGCAGTGTTTCGAGGGGACGCAGGTGAAGTGCTGCGCCAGGCGAGCGCCGTTGTGGGCCGGCCGGTGGTCCTCTGGGAGGTCACCGGAGCTCACGAGGCGGTCCCCCGCGCGAGCAGCGAATCCGATCTTCGTGCCGGCCTTCCCACATTCAACCTCGGCGTCACGTTGCGGCAGTGGAATGTCCCGATTCCCGTGGGATCCCGCTGGGTCGCATCGCCCGGAGCCAACGCTGATTCCTGGGTCGTGGCACCAGTACGCTCCCGTCCCCCAGCTCCACCTCCAGGCGGGCGCGAACGGCGAAGCAGAGAGCGGCTTGCGCTCGAGCTGGCCGGCCTCGTCCTCGGACTGATCGGGAGCCCTTCACCAGACTCGGCTGCCACCCCCACGCCGGTTCCCCCCGCAATGCTGGCCCATCAGGCGAGCAACCCGCTCACTGCCGCGCGCGCAGGGCTGCAGCTCGCGATGGAATCGATCGGACGTTGGGTGGACCTCGCGGCGGACCGGCGCCTGGCTCTGCTCGACGACCTCGGGCAGGTGCTCGATGACATCGACCGCACGACGGAGCTACTCCGCGCGGTGCGCGAGCGGGGCACCACACGCGGTGCGGGTGCCGCGTCACGCCCCGAGCGTTTCGATGCCGTCCGCGTGATTCGGTCGTGTCTCACCCTCGAGCGGCGGCTGCTCCGTGATCGCGGCATCGAGCTCGACTTCACCACGGTGCTCGAAGCGACATACCTCAAGGGCGACCCGAACGCGCTGTTCGATCTGCTGGTGAACCTGGTGCGCAACGCGGCCGATGCCAGCGGTGAGGCGCCCGCGCCCGTCACCGTGCAGCTCGAGCAGAAAGGCAAGGACCTGGAGCTCGTCGTACGCGGTCGCGGAACGGCGGCGAATCTGGCCAAAGCGCGCAGCGTCGCCGAGAACACCTTCGGTGGGACCGTCACGGTGGAATCGGCCCTAGCCACCGGCACGAAGTTCACGATCGCGCTGCCGCTTCCGCCGCAACGCGAAGGAGACCGCCGACCCTAGGCGAGCAGCGCTTCGAGATCGAGTGGCCGCGTGTGCATCCGGATGCCGCCATCCGGGCCGCGCGGCCATTCGTCCTTGGGCCTGTCGCGATACAGCTCGATGCCGTTGCCGTCGGGATCGCGCAGATAGACCGCTTCACTCACACCGTGGTCCGATGCGCCTTCCAAAGGTATGCCGTGCTGGACGACTTGACGCACCGCGGCGGCAAGGGCGGCACGGTCGGCATACAGGATGGCGAAGTGGTAAAGACCGGTGGTGCCCGCGGGCGGCTGCGGCGCCCCACGACCGGCCCAGGTATTGAGGCCGAGGTGATGGTGGTAGCCGCCGGCTGATAGAAAGACTGCATCCGGGCCGTACCGAGCCGTCACCTCGAAACCCAATACATCACGGTAGAAAGCCAGCGACCGGTCGAGATCGCTGACCGTCAGATGTACATGGCCAATGCGGGTGCGGGGGTCGATCGTCATGTCATCTCCGAAACACTCCGAGGTTCCCCAATTACATTTCCCGGCATGCGCGCAGGCAAGATTCCTACTCCAGTCAACGAGCCAGTCCTCACATACGCCCCAGGTTCCCGGGAACGGACTGAGCTCAAGCAAGCACTCAAGGACCTCAGCGGGCGGCAAATCGAAATCCCCGTTGTCGTAGGCGGCAAGGAAATTCGTACCGGCAAGACCGTCGACGCGGTGATGCCGCATTGCCATCGTCATGTCCTCGCCAAAATCCATCAGGCTGGCCCTGAAGAGGTCGCGGGCGCGATTAAGGCCGCGCGCGAGGCGTGGCGCGAATGGTCGAGCTGGAGCCTCGACGAACGCGCGGCCGTCTTCCTCAAAGCCGGCGATTTGCTCGCCACCCGTGGGCGCGCGATGGTCAACGCCGCCACCATGCTCGGCCAGAGCAAGACGGCGTTCCAGGCCGAGATCGACGCGGCGTGCGAGCTGATTGATTTCTGGCGGTTCAATGCCCACTACGCCGAGCGGATTCACGCGGAGCAGCCGCTGTCCCCGCCGGCGGGGGCGGGGGGGGGGACGTGGAACGCGATGGACTACCGCGGGCTCGAAGGGTTCGTCTACGCCATCACGCCGTTCAACTTCACGTCGATCGGCGGAAACCTGCCGACGGCGCCAGCGATCATGGGCTGCACAGTGGTCTGGAAACCGGCGGCGACTGCCGTCTACTCCAACTACCTCGTCTTCCGGCTCCTCCAGGAGGCGGGTTTGCCGCCCGGCGTCATCAATTTCGTTCCCGGCCCAGCGGCGGTGATCAGCGAACGGTTACTCGCTGACCGCCACCTCGGCGGCATTCATTTCACCGGTTCGACCGACGTTTTTCAGACGCTGTGGAAACAGGTAGCGACGCATCTCACCGGCTATGCGGACTACCCGCGGCTCGTCGGCGAGACGGGAGGGAAGGACTTCATCCTCGCGCATCCGAGCGCCGACGTCGATGCGCTCGCCACGGGGCTCGTGCGCGGCGCCTTCGAGTACCAGGGTCAGAAGTGCAGCGCTGCCTCTCGCGCCTACGTGCCCGAGTCGCTCTGGAGCAAGGTGCGCGAGCGGGTGCTCGGCATGCTCGCGGAGGCGCGCGTCGGAGATCCCGCCGACTTCCGCAACTTCATGGCCGCGGTGATCGACCGGAAATCGTTCGAGAAGATCAAGGGGTACATCGATCGCGCCAAAAGCGATCCGAAAGCCAAGGTGCTGTGCGGCGGCGATTGCGACGATGCCGATGGCTACTTCGTCCAACCCACGTTGATTCAGGTGGACGATCCGGCCTACCGCACGATGTGCGACGAGATCTTCGGCCCGGTGCTCTCGCTGTACGTCTATCCGGACAAACAGTGGAAAGAGACGCTGGCGCTGGTGGACCGCACGTCGCCGTACGCGCTGACGGGCGGCGTGTTCGCGCAGGACCGCGCGGCGCTGGCGGAAGCCGATGCGGCGTTGCGCTACGCCGCCGGCAACTTCTATCTGAACGACAAGCCCACGGGCGCCGTCGTGGGGCAACAGCCCTTCGGTGGCGCGCGGGCCAGCGGCACGAACGACAAGGCCGGCAGCTTGCTCAACCTGATCCGCTGGACCAGCGCACGGGCGATCAAGGAGAACTTCGTCCCGCCACGCGACCCCTGGTATCCATTCATGGCGGAGGCTTGAAAGCGCCGATTCTGGTGTGGGTGCTGGCCGGCGCGTTTCTGCTGCTCGTAGCCTCGCTGCTCATCGGCTCGCTCTCCACCCCGGAGTTTCCGCCGTATCCGGTGACCACGCCGGGCGCACCTGCCGCTGATAGCCTCTACACGCTGGATGCCTCGCGCGGCGACAGCTGGCAGCATTTTGATTTCGCGCGCCGCGCGGTCGTCGATTCGGGACCGTGGGACATCGCCTTCCGCCGCAATAACGTGATCACGGCTCCCAGTGCCGGAGCGATTGATCTCGGACCCGTGAGCTTCGATTCGGTTGGCGACGTGCCCGCCGAGGGGTACGCCAAGACGACCTTCGAGGATGGGAAGTGGTACGCCTACAGCATGTTCTCGCATCTGCTGACGTCGCGGCATCACGTGTACGCCGTGCGCACCGCCGCCGGCCGGTTCGTGAAGCTCGAGTTTCTGGCGTACTACTGCCGCGAGGTCGGCGCCGCCTGTTACACGATGCGCTACAAAACAACGCGCCCCCGGGCGACTGGGTCGCCGGGGGCGCGCGAGTAGTTGGACCGCGGGGTTACTTGGCGGCAGCGGGCGGCAGGATCTTGAACATCCCCGTTCCGCACACGGGACAGACACCCTTTAGCGCGGGGCGGCCGTTGGCCATCTTCACCTGCTGGGCGTTCGAGATCTTCCGCTTCGCCTTACACTTCACGCAGTAACCCTCATCTGCGGCCATCGTGCTCTTTGCCTTTGCCATTGTCGGTCGCTCCTCCAGTTCGGGGCACGGGGGGGAACGGGAAGCTGCAAGCGCCAGACAACATAATAAGGTCGTGCTCAGCCAGGGGTACCCTGACCGTCCTGAAACCCATTGCGTTTGTGCGTTCCGTCACAGAAGGGTTTGGTCGCAGACCCCCCACATCTGCACAGCACAACGACTTCCGCCGGTTTGCCGTCTTTGCGGGGCGGAGGGGTCAATTCCCGTCCGTCGGGCGTCACGATTCGCACCGGGCCCTCGATGATTAAGGGGCCGTTCGACTTGGGAGTTATGGTCACCTGGGTCATGCCGGCCAATATAGCGGCACGCTTCTGCCGGAGGCGGTGTATTTCCCGCGTGCGTGCGTTCGTCGTTCTCTGCGCCGCCGCGACGGGTGCGGCCTGCCTCGCCGAACGTGGGCCGTTCACCAACCGCATGGCCCATTCGGGGACGAGCTACCTGACGCGCGCGGCGCGCCAGCCGGTCAACTGGCAACCGTGGGGACGCGACGCGTTCGCGCTCGCGGCGCGGCTCGACCGCCCCGTCCTTCTCTATATCGGCAACGACACCTGCCGCTGGTGTGCGGAGACCGATCGCGCCATCTACACCGACCCCGAGATCGGCGCGCTCATCAACGGGTTGTTCGTGCCGATTCGCGTGGATCGCGACGAGCGTCCCGACGTGGCGCAGCGCTACCAGTCGGCGGTCGAGCGTCTCGCGGGGCTGCGCGGCTGGCCGCTCACGGTGTTTCTCACCGCCGACGGCTCGCCGTTCTTCGGCGGCACGTACTTTCCCGCGGACGACCCCATCACCGGACGCGGGCTGAAGCAGCTGCTCCCCGAAATCGCCAGGAGTTATCGCGACCAGCGGCCGTTCATCGTCCAGCAAGCGGCGGTCGTGCGGCAGCTCGTGCTCACCACCACCGGCGAGGCGCGCGGCGTGCTGCGCGCGTCGCTGGTCCGGCAGGGAATCGACGCGGTCGCGCGTGATCTCAACGATGCCGTCCAGGCGGGCATGGCCGGGGGCAGTGTCATGCACGTTGAGGCGATTTCGCTGCTGCTCACCGAGTACGCCCGTTATCGGGACACGAATGCGCTGGCGGTGGCGCGACGCGCGCTCGACCTCATGCTCGACAGCGCGAACGTCGCGGCCGGCGAGGACCCGCCGCGACTCGTGCGTGCGGCGCTGATCGGCGGACTCGCGAAAGGCTGGATCGTAACCGGCGAGCAACGCTATCGTGATGCCGGCCGCCTGCTCGTGCGCGCGCTGGCGCGCCAGCTGCCCGATGTCGCGTCCCTCTCCGGCGACGCGGTCTTTGCCGATCAGCAGTCCTACGTGATCGAGAACCTGATGCTCGCGGCGGCCGCATTGGCCGAGCCGGAAGTGGGAGCGCGCGCGCGAGCCGCGCTCGACGTGCTGCTACAGCGCGGATATGCCCGCGGCTGGGGTGTCCGGCACATGGTCGCCGGATCGTCGGCGACCGGAACGACGCCGCAGGGTCTGCTCCAGGATCAGGTGCAGGTGGCATCCGCGTGCCTCGCGGCGCATCAGCTGAGCGGTGACAAGCGCTATCTCGCTATCGCCCTCGATCTCGCCGCGATTCTCGAACGCAGCTACTCCGACACGCTCGGCGGCTATTACGACGCCGCCGACCCGGCCGTCCCTCCTTCACCGCCGCCTTCCGCTCCCCCCCCGGCCTCTCCCCAGGGGCTGGGCGATAGGACCAAGCACGCCTTCGACGACGTGTTGCCCGGGGCCAACGCCGCTGCCGCGCTCTTGCTGGCGCACCTGTCCGACGTGACGGCGGATCCGTCCTACCGGCGCCGTGCCCAGACGACGTTGGAGGCGTTCGCCGGCAACGTCCCGAACGCCGGCGTCCGCGCCACGACATTCCTGGCTGCCGCGCGCGAAACCTTGGGAGCACCGTGACGCAGACCCGTCCCGAGGGGTCACTCAGCAGGTGAACGACGGCCTCGCCGACGTAGAGGTAATCGCCCGAGTGCTGGGCGGTGACGGGGAGGCGTTCGGGATTCTCATCCGGCGGTATGAGCCGGGTCTACTGCGCTTTGCCACGCGGATGCTCGGGAATTCCGACGCCGCGGAGGACGCGGTGGCCGAGAGTCTCGTGCGCGCGTACCGGCATTTGGCCCAATGCCGTGACCCGGCGCGGTTGCGGAGTTGGCTGTACCGGATCACGGGGAATCGCTGCCGCAGTCACCTCGCTCGGCGGCATGTGAACGATATCCCGCTCAGCGAGGCGCCCACCCCGGCCCTCGCCGCAGCGTCGGACTCCTGGGTCGAGCTCGAGCGGGGTGAGCAGGTCGCTCTTGTCGAGCGCGCGCTGGCGGCGCTGCCCGCGGAGAAACGTGAAGCGTTCGTGCTGAAACACGTGGAGGGGATGAGCTACGAGGAGATGGCGGCGGTGACGGGTGCTCGAATTCCCACGCTCAAAATGCGTGTGCATCGTGCCCGGGAAGCCTTGCTCGTGGCGCTGGAGGCTCTCGTATGAGCGATGATCCGCGTCTAATCGCAGCGATCGAGTTGCTGAAGACGCCGCCGCCGGTGAGCGTGGCGGAGCGCGTCATGGAGGAAATCCGCCGGCTGCCGCACACCGAGCGGCCAACTCGGCGCACGCCGTGGCTCACCTGGCCGCGCGGGGTGGCACTGGCCCTCGCAGCCGGTCTCGCGGCCATTCTCCTCCTGCCCTCGGGCAACAACAGCTTGACGCCCGGCGCCGCTGAAGGCATTGCCCAGTTCGTCGGCCATTTCCCTGGAGCCCGTTCCGTCGAGGTCGTCGGCTCGTTCAATAACTGGAGCCGCGGCATGCTGCATCTGCGCGATGACAATCACGACGGCATTTGGCACGGTGACGCGGTGCTGCCCGCGGGGCAGCACGAGTACATGTTCGTCGTCGATGGTGATCGTTGGGTCACGGATCCGCTGGCCGGCCGCTTCGTCCAAGACGGATTCGGCGCCGGTCAGGAGAACTCACTGCTCATCGTGCGCCCGGCGGCTGCCCAGCCATGACGCGGCTCCTCGTACTCGTGCTGGCGTTCGCTGTGGGGGGGCCGCTCGCCGCGCAGAGGGGGAGCTCCAGGCTTGCGGGTCGCGTTCCCGCCGCCGCACTTCCCGCGATTGATTCGATGATCGCGGCAGCCGTGGCCGAGGGTCTCCCCACCGAGCCACTCGTTCAGAAGGCGCTCGAAGGCGGTGCGAAGGGCATACCCACCGATCGCCTCGTGAACGGCGTACGGCGCGGCCTCCTGCAGCTGCGCCAGGCGCGCATCCTGGTTGGACGCGCCGTGCCTGGACAGCCGCAGCCGGAAGGTCACGTCGCGGCGGTCGCCGCCGCGCTGGCGCGCGGACTTCCCCCGTCCATCGTGGAGCGGCTGCTCACAGCGGCACCAAACGAGGCGCCGGCACCGGTGCTGCATGCGGCAGCCGATCTCGTTGCGCATCGCTTCGACGCTGACGCCGCGACCGACCTTCTGGTCGAGGCTCACAACAAGGGATTGCGTGGTGTTCGGCTGCTCGACGTGGCTGCCGCCGCCGACCACGAGCTGCAGCGGGGCGGGCGGACGCCGTCCGACGCATTGGCGCGCGTGCGGGCGATGTTACCGGACGTGCCGGCGCCCGCCGTGACGCGCCGTGGGCCGACGGGGTCGTAACAGCGACCACCACCCCGAGGCTTATCATGCTTCGCAGCACGATGTTGATTCTCGCACTTGCTGCCGCGCCCGCGGTCATGACGGCGCAGCAGCCGAAGCAAACACCGGCGCGCGCCACCGCGAGCCGGCAAACCCCCGCCGACACGACGAAGGCCAAGGCTCATAAGCGCCGTGCGCGGAAAGCAAAGCCGGCTACTGCGACGGCGATGCCGCGCGACACGATGAAGGCGAAGCCCTAATCAGGACGTGTAGTCGGAGTTGATGCGGACGTAGTCCGGCGAGAGATCGCAGGTCCACACTACCGCCTCCGATCGACCAACGCCCAGGTCGAGCCGGAGGCGGATGGTTTTTTGCTGGAAGATGGCCCGCGCGCGCGCGGGATCGGCCAGCGCCGTAGCGCCACCGCTGGCGAGCGTGAGCCATGCATCACCCATCGCCGCCTCGAGGGTGATCCGGTCGGCGACCAGGGCGACGCCGGCGACGCCGGCGGCGGCGAGCACGCGGCCCCAATTGGGATCGCCCCCATAGATGGCGGTCTTCACGAGCGTCGAGCGCGCGATCGCCCGGCCCACTTCCCGCGCGTGGGTTTCGGTCTGTGCCCCGGTGATGTGGATCTCGAGCTGTTTGGTCGCCCCTTCACCATCCGCCACCACCGCCAGCGCCAGCATGCGCGCTACCTCGGTCACTGCCTCTTCGAACAACTTCCATGTGGTGCCGTCGCGCGAGGGGTCAATGCCCGCCTGCCCGTTGGCGAGGAAGAGGACGGTGTCATTGGTGCTCGTGTCGCCGTCCACGGAGATGGCGTTGAAGGTGCGATCGACGACGCGCTTCCAAAAGGATCGCAGCGCGCCCGGCTCGGAAACCGCATCGGTGGTGAGCACGCCGAGTAGCGTCGCCATGTCGGGATGGATCATGCCGGCGCCCTTCGCGATGCCGCCGATCGTAATGGGGCCGCCCGGCGTTTCGAGACGAACCGCGCAGTGCTTGGGACGGGTGTCCGTTGTCATGATGGCCCGTGCCGCGTCGACGCCGCCCGCGGGCGACAACGTGGCGGCTGCCTGGCGCAGGCCGCGTTCCACCTTGTCCAGCGGCAGCGGCACACCGATCACGCCGGTCGACAGCACCAGCGCCGTACGAGGTGGCAGGCCGGCTGCCTCTTCGGCGCAACGGGCCATGGCGCGAGCGGCCTCGAGGCCCGGGGCGCCGGTGCACGCGTTGGCGACGCGCGCGTTCATGGCGACGGCGCGCATCCGCCCGGGGCGCTCGCTCAACAGATCGGCGTCGTAGATGACCGGCGCGGCGCGCAGCGCGTTGCGGGTGAACACGCCGGCGGTTGCGCAGCTCGTCGCGCTCACGAGCAGTGCGACGTCGAGCCCGCCGTCCGCTTTCAGACCGGCGTGCACGGCCGCGGCGGTAAAACCGCCCGGTGAGGTGGCGGAGCCGTCAGGAATCGCGCTGAACGCGGCGGGCATGGCGGGGAAAAATAGCGGCCCCGGGTCGCTTGTGTAACCGCTCTCCGTTTCTTATCATAGCGCAACCTTCCAGGAGGGTCCCGTTCGATGTCGGATAAGTTCCTCAGCTCCGACGAATACGACGAACGTGCGCATCAGCTCTACAACGAAGGACAATACGACGAGGCTATAGATACGCTGCGCGACGGCCTGGGGCTGTACCCCCACGCCGTTGAGCTGCACGTCGGTATGGGGTACGCGCGGCTCGCGCGGGAGGAGTTTGCGTGGGCGCGGCGCGCCTTCGAGGAGGCGCGCGGACTCGATCCCGACCACGAAGATACGCTGGCGGGGTTGGGTGAAGTCCTGCTCAAATTTGGAGAGCGCGCCGCGGCGCTGGCCTGCTTCGAACGAGTGCTCTCGCTCGGCTTCCAGGACGATCACGATCTGATGCTGCAGATCGGGCGCGCACTGTTTCGTGAAGGCGTGCTCGATCAGGCGCGCCGCTTCTTTGAGGGCGCGCTGCGCGCGCACCCCGACTCCGCCGATGCGGCGGCGTGCGTGGGGTACGCCGCGCACCGGCTCGCGGACGAAGGCGGCAGTTTGCACTGGCTGCGCCGCGCGCTCGAGCTGGATCCAAGCCTCGGCGAGGCGCGCATTTATCTCGCGAACCTGCTGTACGATCGTGGGGAGTATGAGGCCGCGCTCTTTCATCTCGAACGCACCGGTCCCGAAGAGCATTACGACGCGCTCGCGATTTGGCGGCTGGTCGAGCTGAAGAAGAGCGTGTACCGCCTTCCCGACGAGGACCCCGAGCTCGTGCCCTGGAACGAGCGCCTCAATGAGCTCGCGGGCGATGCCGCCCCGGAGGACCTCTTGCTCTCGGAGATCGAAGCGATGGGGCCGGACGGACAGATCCGCGATCCCCGCCAGCTCGAGCTGTTCAGCACGCTGCTCACCGAACTGCAGGGGATGAAGAACCGGGGCAACGGCGGTGGGATGACCGGGGTCGGCGAAGTGCACCGCGTGAGCACCGTGGCGGGCGCGACCTACGTCGGCACGTGGGAAGAGATCGTGCGCCAGATGAAGGACGACGCCATCGAATGGGCCGGCGGCTCGCTCGAAGAGTACATGGAGGCCAGCGCGAAGCGCTGGCGCAAACAGACAGGAGTCGCGATTCCGGCGACGGACCCGGAAAGCTTCCTCCGCGCCGGAGCCGATGCCGGGGTTTTAAGAATCCTGCATTAAGAAGTCTTCTTGAATCGGATTCCGATCGACAGCGGTCCGTCGCCCAGCGCCATCAGCGTGACCGCGCCGGCGAGCAGCAGCGCTTCGAGCTCGAAGTTGGCGCGATGCGGCAGTTTGTTTGCCAGGATCGTCACCGCCATGAACACGGCCATCGCCGTGGCCCACAGGCGGGTCCACATGCCGAGCAGCACGCACACCGCCCCGACCGTCTCGATCGCGATGACGAGCAACACCAGGAGCGAACCGAACGACAGGTTGGGGATGCCGGCTTGAATTCTGTCGAGGCCGTGAATCAGGAACACCCCACCCACCGCCAGACGCATAAAGAAAGCCGCATACGGCGTCAGTGCATTCACGGGATCTCCACTTAGAACATGGACATCGCGAGGAACGACCGCAGATTGTCGTTCGTTACGCGCAGGCGGGCGGAGAGGAGCCGCACGACCGACCAGAGAACCTTGTACGCAACGTCGCGGTTGAAATCGAGGAGCAGCTCGAAGTCGGAGCGGGAAATCGTGATCAGGGTGCACGTGGTATTCGCGATGGCGTCGGTGGACCGCTCGGAACGATCGAAGATCGACATTTCACCGAAGCACGAACCTGGCTTCAGCACCGCGAGCGCTTCTTCGCCGGACCCGGGGATCGTCCGGGAGATCCGCACCTCCCCTTCCGAGATGAGGAAGAGGCGGTTGCCGGGCTCGCCTTCCTTGAAGACATGTTGGCCGACGGTGAACTTTTGTTCGCGGCAGACTTCCGCGACCCGCGCCAGCTCGCCGTCGTCCAAATCCTGGAAGATGGCCGCTTGCTTCAGCAGCTTGAGGTTCACGGAGGCTAAGGTACGGTGAAACCGCGTTTCGCGGTAGCGGACGCCCTCACGGCACTGCGTTTTCCGCTCGCCGGTCTGTTTCCGTTCGTGGCTTCCCCGGCATTGCGGCTCGCGATCGTCGCGGTGGTGGCGGCCAGCGACATGGCCGATGGTTTCCTGGCGCGGCGTTTCGGCTCGTCGCGCGCGGGCGCCGTGCTCGATCCGATCGCGGACAAGGTGTTCATGGCGGTGGCATTCGTGACGGTGGCGCGGAGCGGACTGCTCGAGTGGTACGAGCTGATCGGCGTGCTGCTGCGCGATCTTGTGGCGATGCTCGCGTTCCTCGCGACCTGGCTGCTGAGCCGTCCGGTGGCGCTCCCCGCGCGCGCGGGCGGGAAAGCGGTGACGATCGCGCAACTGCTGACACTGGTGGCGGCAATAGCCGAATCCCCGCACGTCCGCCCGCTCGCCTGGGCCACGGCGGCCATTGCAGTGTACGCTATCTGGGACTACGGGCGCACCGCCGCGCGCAAGACGGCCCGGCCGGGCGCCGCACCCTGAAACGAGGAGCGGAGACAGGGATGCGAATCGTGATGCTGGTGCTGGGGACGGTGCTCGCGGCGCGCCTCGCGGCCGCGCAGGAGTTCGTGCCGCCGAAGACTGACGGTCACGGCGGCACGCGCATCGGTCTGTTCGGATTCGGTGTGCGCGGAGGAGTGGATCTTCGCGCGTCCAGTCAGCTGGTCCTCGGCACCACGCTCGACATCGGCGACCTGTTCACCAATCGTGTGCGCCTGCGACCGTCCGCGGAGCTCGGTTTGTTCAACGGACCCAACACCTACGTTGCCAGCATGGAGGCCCTGTGGCGCTTCACCGACGACGAGGAGGTCGCCACACCGTACGTCGGCCTGGGTCTCGGGGTGGCCGGGCGCGAGGGGTGTGGCGCCGATCCGCAGTGTCCCGATCTCTGGCTCAACCTCGTGTTCGGCTTCGAGCTGCGATACCGCTCCACGTTCAACTGGCTGCTCGAGTATCACGCGATGGACCGGTTGCGCCGCCATCGGCTGTACATCGGTCTCACCACCCGCCGGGGGAACTGACGTGGCACGCATGGCCGAGGTGACGATGCGTTGGCTGCGGAATCTGCAGTTCGAAGGCAGCGGCACCGGACGTCCACCGATCCTCGTCGACGGCGATTCGACCGCCGCGACCTCGCCCGTCGAGCTGCTACTGCTCGCCGCGGCGACCTGTACCGCGTCCGACATCGTCATCATTCTGCAAAAACAGCGGATCAAGCTGGAAGCGCTCGACATCTCCGTGCGGGGAACGCGCCGCGACGAGGAGCCGCGCCGCTACACGGCGATCGCGTTCCACTTCGCGGTGCGCGGCGAGGGCGCCGACGACGTGAAGGTACGGCGCGCCATCGACCTGTCGCTCGAGAAGTACTGCTCGGTCGTCGCGTCGCTCGCGCCCGACATACCGATCAGCTACGACGTCGCCATTGCGTAGCGTCGCGCTCGCTGGCCTTGTCGCGTGCTTCCCCCTGTTCGCAGATGCCCAGCAGCTGACCGCAAACGAGTTGAGCGTCGGCGCCGCGGCATCGCTGGCGCGCCGGACGTTCGCCGGCGCGGAGCTCGGCTTCGCCCATCGCCCCAGTGGCGAGTCCCGAATCGCGCTCGCCCTCGCCGGCGGCACGGCCGGCCAGCGGGCAGCGGCGCGCGCCAGGCTCACGCTCCAGCTGCTCATCAATGCGTCCGCCCGCGCGGGAGTCGGGATCTACGCGGGGGTCGGGACGGCATTCATGGCGCGTCGCGGCTCGCCGGGCCAGGGGTATTTGGCGGTGCTCGTGGGACTGGAAGGGGCGCCGGGAAGCCGGCAGAGCTGGTTTGTCGAGGCGGGCCTGGGAGGCGGCGTGCTCGCGGCGGGCGGATGGAGGGTGCGCTGGTTCCACTAGAACAAAAAGGGCGCCCGTCACCGGGCGCCCTCCCTCCGAGAACACCTGCCGTCAGGCGTTGGCGCCGACGGGGGCGGCCCGGGCCACGGGGCGGCAATAGCGCTCGCCCAACAGGCGCAGCTCGTTCAGCTCGGTCTCGGTCAGGTCGGTGAAGCGATCCGCGAGATACAGCAGCGTGTCGTCGAACCATTCCTTCTGATGCTCGGATGTGGCTTCCAGAACTCCGCAGCGGAGAATGTGCGAGAACAGCTCGTCGCGTGCCTGCTCGAAGCTCGTGGGGATCGAGTACTTCCGGGGCTCACCACGCTTTTTAGCCATGCAGGAGGTTTCCTTTCGGATTGAGGCCTCGTGGGAAAACGCGCCGCAAGATAATTGGTTGTATGGTATAATGCCACAGCAGGGACACGGGTTCCCGTGTTCCGGGAGGAACCGATGAGCGAGGAAGTCTACGGGCCGGAACGCGTGCAACGCCTGGCCGCGCTGCTGCGAGCATTGGCCGAGCGAATACAGGAGCTGGAGCGGACGGGCCGGCTGCTTGACGCGGCGCCGGAGCTGCAGAAACTGTTGGGCAACGCGCGCAGCGAGCTGTTTCACTACGAAGTGCGCAGTACCTACGACACGCCGGAAGTCGCCGAGAGTCGCCGCATCGTGGAAGAAGCTATGGGCGGGGGCGGGGGAGGGGGAGACGATTTGTCGCTCGACGATCCGGAAGACGACGAGCCCTGGCAAAGGGATCCACAAGCATGAATCGATTCTATGTCGTCATCGTGGTGGTGGCCGTCGTGCTGGCGGTTGCGGTGTTCGCGCTGCTCAAGCAGGGCGGTGGCGCGTCGGCGGCCGCGGCGGGTCCGCCACCCACGGTCGTCGATGACGGGTTTCGCGGCGATTCGCTCGGGTCTCGTACCGCGCCCGTCGAGATCACGGAATACCTGGATTTTGAATGTCCCGTATGCGCGTCGTTCGCCACCATCCAGATGCCGACGATCAAGGAGCAGCTGATCAACACCGGGCGGGTACGGTGGCGCTATCGCGATTTCCCACTTCCCAGTCACAAGTATTCACGCTTCGCCGCCCATGCCGCGCAGTGCGCCGGGGCGCAGGGCAAGTTCATCGAGATGCATGACCAGCTGTTCTATCACCATCAGTGGGCGCAGACCGGCCAGGACCCCTCGCGCCTCTTCCGTGATTTAGCGAAGGCGGCAGGCGTCGATCTCACCGCCTACGATACGTGCATGCGGGAGGGCCGGTACGCGGCGCGGATCGAATTCAGCCGGCAAGAGGGCGATCAAATGCTGGTGGACGGCACGCCGACATTTTTCGCCAACGGCAAGAAGTTGATGTTCCGCCGCCTGCCGAACTCCGACGACTTCAAGGCTATCGCCGACAGCATCACCCGCCAAGCACGGCGTTGATGCGGCATCGCCAGGCGATCGCGCTCCTCGCGCTCGTCGGCCTGTTCGTCGCGCTCTACCTCTGGCTGCACGCGCTCGGCTTCGGCGGGCCGATCAAATGCGGCACGGGCGGGTGCGACACGGTGCAGACGAGTCCCTGGGCCGTGTTTGTCGGACTCCCCGTCGCGTTCTATGGTGTCGTGGGCTACGGCGCGATCTTCGTCGTGGCGCTCGTCGCGCTGCGGCCCGCGGCGCTGCTCGAGCGAAAGTGGAACGTGGTGCTGGCGGGATTGGCGACAGGCGGGGTTCTGTTTACCGCGTATCTCACCTATCTCGAGCTCTTCGTCATCCACGCGATCTGTCGTTGGTGTGTCGGGTCTGCGGTCATCATAACCGCAATTTGGATCGTCTCGCTTCTCTCGCTCAGGTCTCCTGAGACTCGTACTGATCCCGTAGCTTAGCGACGACTGCCGGATCCGCAAGTGTCGTCGTATCGCCCAGGGCGCGCCCCTCGGCGATGTCCTTCAACAAACGTCGCATGATCTTGCCGCTCCGCGTCTTGGGCAAATCGGCGGAGAACAGAATGTCATCAGGCTTCGCGAGCGCGCCGATTTTCTTGGCTACGTGTTGCTTCAGCTCCTCGCGCAGCGCCTCGGTGCCCTGTTGGCCTTCCTTTAGCGTCACGAACGCCGCGAGCGCCTGACCCTTGAGGTCGTGCGCGCGTCCCACGACCGCGGCTTCGGCGACCGCGGAGTGGTCCACCAGCGCGCTCTCCACTTCCATCGTGCCGATGCGGTGGCCCGCGACGTTGAGCACGTCGTCCACGCGGCCCAGAATCCAGAAGTATCCGTCGCTGTCGCGCTTCGCGCCGTCGCCTGGGAAGTAGGTGTTCTTCCACTTGCTCCAATACACGCTCCGGTAGCGTTCGTCGTCGCCCCAGATCGTGCGCAGCATACCGGGCCACGGCTTGGGAATCGCGAGATAGCCGCCGCCGACTTTGACTTCCTTGCCGTCGCCGTCGAGCAGCACGGCTTCGATGCCGGGGAAGGGAACCGTCGCCGAGCCGGGCTTCGTGGCTGTGACGCCGGGCAGCGGCGTGATCATGATTCCACCGGTCTCGGTCTGCCACCACGTGTCCACGATCGGACAGCGTCCACCGCCGATGTGTTCTTGATACCACATCCACGCTTGCGGATTGATCGGCTCACCAACCGAGCCGAGCAGCCGCAGCGTGGAGAGGTCGTGGCGCGCGGGGAGCTCGGTTCCCCATTTCATGAAGGCCCGGATCGCGGTGGGAGCGGTGTAGAAGACCGTCACGCCGTGTTTCGCGCAGATCGCCCAGAAGCGATCCTTGCCCGGATGGTCCGGCGCGCCCTCGTACATAACTTCCGTAACCCCCAGCGCGAGCGGCCCGTAGACCACGTAGGAATGGCCCGTCACCCAGCCGACATCCGCCGTGCACCAGAATACGTCCGAGTCCTTCAGATCGAACACCCACTTGGTGGTCGCGTACACGTGCGTCAGGTAACCGCCCGTCGTGTGCAGGATGCCCTTCGGTTTCCCGGTGGTGCCCGACGTGTAGAGGATGTACAGCGGATCCTCGGCATCCATCGCTTCCGGCGCGCACTCGCGCGGCGCCCTGGCCATCAGCTCCGACCACCAGAGATCGCGGCCCGTCTTGAACGTCACGGTCTGGCCCGTGCGGCGCAGCACGACGACATGCTCGATGGTGGGCGTGCCCGTGAGCGCATCATCCGCGTTCTGCTTCAGGGGGACGATCGCGCCGCGTCGATAGCCGCCGTCGGCGGTGACGAGCACCTTCGCGCCGGCGTCGTTGATCCGGTCGCGCAACGATTCGGCGGAGAAGCCGCCGAAGACCACCGTATGGACGGCGCCGATCCGGGCGCACGCCAGCATCGCCACCGCGACTTCCGGGACCATCGGCAGATAGATCGCCACGCGGTCACCACGGCCGACGCCCAATCCCTTCAGGACATTCGCGAACTTGTTGACGTCGGCATGCAGCTCCGCGTACGTGATGCGCCGCACTTCGCCCGGTGGCTCCCCCTCCCAGATCAGGGCCACGCGGCCGCCCCTGCCCGCGCGGACATGGCGATCGAGACAGTTCACCGACGCGTTGAGCTTCCCGCCCAGGAACCATTTGGCGTGCGGTGGCTTCCATTCGAGCACGCGATCCCATGGGCGAATCCATTCGAGTTGCTTCGCCCAGTCCGCCCAATAACCTTCCGGGTCTCGGCGGGCGCGCTCGTGCGGGGATGTATCCCGCACATGGGCCTGGGCATTGAAGGTGTCCGATGGGGGGAAGCGCCGTTGCTCGTCGAGGAGCGTTTCGATCCGGTCAGTCGCCATGGTTCGGGATATTAAGGGCGAGGGTGACTCTAGCAAGTTGCACCGCGCCGCTCGCAATGCGGCAAGGCGCCGGCGTGAGCATCCTCACGTGTTTGTGCCAAACAGTTGATGTAGCGCGTCTTAGAAGACATGGCATTGGAGTGGCATATGGAGGCAGCGGAGGAGCTATGTCACCAATGCCCGTGGAGAACACACTGATGTCGCAGCGGCCGATGGAGAAGAGTCTCGCGGCTCCGGAGCGGCTCGATCTCGAGTCCCGCACCGGGTTCCGCCGCGCCGCCGGGGAGGTCCTGGAGCTGCTGGCCGAAGGGGCCGGCCGTCTGGTGATCGATCTCTCGGGCACGCGCTCGGTGGATAGCGCGGGTCTTGGCGCCCTGATGCTGATCCAGCGGAAGGCGGCCGAGCGCCGCCAGACGGTGTGCCTGCGTGGTGCCAACGAAGAACTGCGCTTCCTGCTTGTGCTGACCAAGTTGGACGACCTCTTCGAATTGGAGACCGGCGTCTCCTGACGTAGATTGGCGCGATGGCGCCGCGCAAGGTTCTTTTTGTCGAAGACGAAACCGCGCTGCAATACTCTTACGAGCGCTTCTTTGAAGGCAAGTACGCCATGGAATACGCGCCGAATGGCGCCGAAGCCATGCGCAAGCTCAACGCGTTCGAGCCTGACGTTCTCGTGCTCGACATGCGACTCCCCGATACCGATGGCATCGCGCTGCTGCAGCGCATCCGGGAAACGCGCCCCACGCTGCCGGTCGTCGTGACGACCGCGTACGTGAGCATGGAGCCGCTGATGGACGTGCTCGACCTGGGACACAGCCGCTACCTCGTCAAGCCGTACGAACTGAGCGAGCTCGCGGCTGCCATCGATGCTGCTGGCTGAGGGACTGCGGCACAGTTTCGGTTCGGTCAGGGCCCTCGACGACGTCTCCTTCAGCCTACGACCCGGCCAAACACTCGCGGTGTTCGGTCCGAACGGCGCAGGCAAGACGACCCTTCTCAAAGTTCTCGCCGGTCTGATTCAGCCGCAGCGCGGACGCGCGCACGTGGAAGGCGGGCGTCGCGCGGTCGGATGGATTGGTCATCAGCCGCAGCTCTACGCACAGCTCACGGTCAACGAGAACCTGTGGTTTTGGGCGTCGCTGTACGACGTACGACCGGCTCCTGATCTGCTGGCTCGTCTGGGACTCGAGGAACACGCCGAGCGGCCGGTGCGCGCGTTGTCACGCGGCCTGGTGCAGCGCGTGTCGATCGCGCGCGCTCTCGTCCACGACCCGCGCGTCCTGCTGCTCGACGAGCCGTTCACGGGGCTCGACCGGATCGCCAGTGAATCGTTCAGTCGCCTGCTCGCGCAGCACGCCGCCGCCGGGCGGGCAACGGTACTCGTCACGCACAACGTCGAAGAAGGCACGGAGCTGGCGACGGACGTCGCATTCATGCGCGCCGGCCGTTTCGTGCACCTCGCCCCGCGCGCCGGTCGCGGGGCGGCCGAAGTAGGGGAGGCGTATCGCAATGCCGTGGTCTAACGGCATTCGGCATGCCTGGCTCGTCGCGCGGAAGGACCTGCTCGTAGAGTTCCGCTCACGGACGGCGATCCTCTCCGCGCTGGCCTTCGTCATTCTCGTACTGCTCGCTTTCAATTTCAGCCGCGATCCCACGGCGGTCCCGGCCTTTGTGCTCGCGCCCAGCATTCTGTGGGTAACGCTCACCTTCGCTTCGATGCTCGCGCTGAATCGCGCGTTCCAGCTCGAGCTCGAGAACCAGGCGTTCGACGGTCTGCTGCTCGCGCCGATCAGCCGGGGCAGCATTTACGCCGGCAAGCTGCTCGCGAATCTGATTTTTGTCGCCACGATCGAGCTGATCGGCGTCCCATTGTTGGCGTTATTCTTCAACGTGCGCGTGTGGCCGGTCGTGGTACCGCTCGTCGCCATCATCGCGCTGGCGACGCTGGGATTTGTGGCCGTCGGCACGTTGTTCAGTGCGATGACGGTGCGCACGCGGTTCGCGGAGCTGCTGCTGCCGGTGTTGCTGCTGCCCTTCATGATCCCCCCGCTCATGTGGGCCGCATGGGCGACGGGGCCGCTGCTTGCGGGCCGACCCTTGAGCGAGATCGCGGGGTGGCTTAAGATGCTGGCCGCCTATGATATCGTCTTCGTCGTGATGGCGTCGCTGCTGTTTCCCGCCACGGTGAACGAATGAGGATGCTGCGCACGGGCCGCTGGATCACGGCGATCGCGCTCGCGCTGCTCGCCGGCGTCTACGTGCGGGCCCTCGTCTACACGCCCGTCGAACGCACCCAGGGACTCGCGCAGAAAATCTTCTATCTCCACGTTCCGGCGGCGATCTGGGCCGAAGCGGCGATGGTACTGGTTGGCCTGGCGAGCATCTTCTACCTGTTCCTGAAGGACCCGCGGCTCGACCGGTTTGCGGCGGCGTCGGCCGAAGCGGGCACCGTCTTCGCCGCCATCGTGCTCACCACCGGCCCGATCTGGGGAAAACCGATCTGGGGAACGTGGTGGTCGTGGGACGCGCGGCTGACGTTCACGCTCTTCCTCTTCCTTCTGTACGTCGGCTACTTGCTGCTGCGCGGCGCCGTCGCGGACCCCGCCAGCCGGGCCCGGTTCGCCGCCGTGGTGGGCATCTGCGGGATGTGCCTCGTGCCGTTCATCCATTTCAGCGTCTACATGTTCCGCACCCTGCACCCGATGCCCATTGTGCTGCAACCGGGCCCCCCGAAGTTGCCGGGCACGATGCTGATCACCTGGCTCTTGTCGCTGGGCGTGTTCACGCTGCTCTATGTGGGCTTCGTCGTGCAACGGTATGCGCTGAGCTATCTGAACGAGCAGCTCGAAGCGGCGGGAGAAGGGCTCTGACATGACTGAGACTGTGCCACAGAACGCCGGCTACATGATCGCGGCCTACATCGTGACCGGCGTGATTCTCATCGGCTACGCGCTGTCACTCTACCTGCGCGCGCGTCGCAGCCTTCGCGCGTAGCTCCGCGCGCGCTTCGGGCAGGCGATCGTGCCCGTCCGGAACCTGTGTCGCCCAGAGATTGAGCGCCTCGTCGGCGGCACCATGATCACCGGCATCGTATAGCGCCTGGGCGTTGTGCCACAGCGCCGTCGCGCCACCTCCGGCTGCATACGCGCGCGCGAAGCGGGCGGCGGCTTCCGGGAAGCGTCCCATCCGTTGATACAGCGTGCCCGCGGCCATCGCCGCGTCGGCGCGCTCCTCCAGCGCGAGCGCTTGCTCGAATGCGCCGAGCGCCTCGTCTTGACGAAACACCATCTGCAGCGCTTCCCCGAGCAGCATCCAGGCGTCCGCATGATCGGGAAACCGGACACTGGCCGTGCGCGCGGCTTCGACGGCGCCCCAGCGATCCTCCACCGCCCGGGACAGGTGGACGAGTGCCGGGTACGTATCGGAGAATCCGGGCGAGACCCGGCATCCCAGGCGCAGCCACGCGAGCGCACGCCGCGGGGCATCCCGTTGGCAGGCGGCGGCGCGGCGCGCGCAGAAGCGCCCGAGTGCGGCGCGAAATGAGCGGAGCATTGCTTGATAATGGGTTGTGCCACGGTGAGATTGCAACGCCTCATGTCGACTTTGCAGGGGCGCCGCATCGTGGTGACCCGGGCGCGTGAGCAAGCCGGTGACCTGGTGCGCGCGCTCGAGACCCTGGGCGCCGAAGCGGTGCTGGCGCCCGTCATTCGCATTCAACCGCTCGAGAACCTTGGCGCGCTGCGCGCCGCGCTGACCGGCCTGTCCGCCTACCGCTGGGTCGTCTTCACCAGCCAAAACGCCGTGCAAATCGTGCTCGATCGTCTCGTGGCGTGGGGACTGACGCCGCGCGTGTTCGCGTCCACCTGGATTGCCGCGATCGGGAGCTCGACGGCCGACATGCTCAAACAGCGCGGCTTGATCCCGGCGCTGGTACCCGACGAGTTTGTGGCCGAAGCGTTGGTGGAAGCCCTCGATCAACGGAGCGACGGATTGTTGGCAGGCTCGCGCGTGCTGATCCCGAGCGCCGAGGATGCCCGGGACGTCCTGGCTGTAGGACTGCGCCGGCTCGGGGCAACGGTCGAGAACATCCCTGTCTATCGCACGGTGCCCGTCGACGCGGACTTCGGTGAGCTGGTATCGGATATCATTGGACGCCGGATCGACGCCGTGACGTTCACCTCGTCCTCGACGGTGCGCAGCTTCGTGCAACTGGTGGGCCAGGAAACCGCGACGTCCGGCCGCTTCGTCACGGCTACCATCGGCCCCATCACGGCGCGTACGGCGCGCGAGCTCGGACTGCGCGATATCATCGAAGCATTGCCACATACGGTACCGGGTCTGGTAGAGTCGCTCGTGCGAAGGTTCGCGTGAAGCTCGGCACACGCGGGAGCCAGCTCGCGCGGTGGCAGGCGGAATGGGTCCGGGCCCGTCTTGCGGAGAACGGCGTTGCGGCCGAGCTCGTGGTGATCAAGACGCGCGGTGACGCCGATGTGGACAGGCCGTTGCACGAGCTTGAAGGCAAGGGGTTTTTTACGAAGGAGATCGAGGACGCGCTGCTCGACGGGCGCATCGACGTCGCGGTGCACTCACTGAAAGACCTGCCCACCAGCCTCCCTCCGGGTCTCGCGCTCGGCGCCGTCCCCGTCCGTCACGATCCGCGGGAGGCACTGGTCAGTGGCCGGTCGCTACTCGATCTCGCGCCCGGAACGCGCGTCGGCACGTCGAGCCTGCGGCGCGTCGCGCAGCTGCGCTTTCTCCGTCCCGATGTGGAGGTGGTGCCGCTGCGCGGCAACGTCCCCACCCGGGTGCGCAAGGTTGAAGACCGGGACGGCCTCGACGCCGCGCTCCTCGCGATCGCGGGGCTCGAGCGGCTGGGTCTTGGAGGCAAAGGCTCGTTGGTCGATCCGTTCGACATCATGCCGGCTCCGGGTCAGGGCGCACTGGGCATCGAGATTCGCGCCGATGACAAGAAGACGGCGAAAGCGTTGCGGCCTCTGCACGACAGCGCGAGCGCGGTGGCGGTGAGCGCGGAGCGTGCGCTCCTCGCCGCGCTCGGCGGAGGCTGTCAGGCACCCGTCGCCGCCTGGGTGGATGGTGTGCGGTTGTACGGCCGGGTAACAGAACGCGACGGTGCCGTCCAGCTTACCGCTTCCGCCGATATCGACCCCACCCGCCCCGAGACCGCCGGCGAAGCTGTGGCGCGCTTGCTCGAAGGTGAGGGCGCGGCCAGCTTACTCGCCCGATGAGCTCCGCACAGTTCCCCATTCGTCGCATGCGACGGCTGCGCCGCACTCCCGCGCTGCGCCGCCTCGTTCAGGAAACGCACGTCGCGCCGTCACAATTGATCTGGCCCCTCTTCGTCGCGCACGGGGAAGGCATGCGCCGTCCCGTAGCGGCGATGCCGGGCGTCGCGCAGTTGTCGGTTGACGAGCTGGTGAAGGACGCCGAGCGCGCCGCGTCGCTGGGACTTGGCGGCATCATCCTGTTCGGCATTCCCGCGACGAAGGACGCGACGGGCTCGGAAGCCTACGACGAGCAGGGGATCGTGCAGCAGGCGATCCGCGCGGTGAAACGCGCGGTTCCGCAGCTGCTGGTGATCGGCGACGTCTGCCTCTGCGAGTACACCGATCATGGCCATTGCGGCGTGATCCGCGACGGCGACGTGGACAACGACTCGTCGGTCTACCTGCTCGGGAAAGTCGCGGTCATCCAGGCGCGCGCGGGCGTCGACCTCGTGGCGCCGAGCGACATGATGGACGGTCGTGTCGCCGGCATCCGCAAAGCACTCGACGCGGGCGGGTTCTCACACCTGCCGATCATGTCGTACGCCGCAAAGTTTGCGTCGGCGTTCTACGGACCGTTCCGCGAAGCCGCCGGCTCGACGCCGCAGTTCGGCGATCGCCAGAGTTATCAAATGGCCGCCGCGAACGGCGACGAAGCGATGAAGGAGATTCAGCTCGATCTCGACGAGGGCGCCGACATCGTGATGGTGAAGCCGGCCGGTCCGTGCCTCGACCTCATCCACAGGGCCAAGGAACGCTTTGGCTCGCCGCTCGGCGCGTATCAGGTGAGCGGCGAGTACGCGATGATCAAAGCCGCCGCTGAGCGCGGCATGTTGGACGAAGCGCGGGCAATGTGGGAATCGGTGACGGCCATTCGGCGAGCCGGCGCGGATATCATCCTGACCTACTTCGCGCCGGCTCTGGCCGAAGCACTAGGCTAGGTCCGTCGCGTCCCTCGGCAGTAACACGTACTTCCAGAGCACCGCCGCGGCCACCGCGCCGAACGCAGGGCCGATCCAGTACACGACCTGGCCGTGCCAATCCAGCGACACGAGGGCGGGTCCAAACGCGCGCGCGGGATTCATGACGCCGCCGGTCAGCGACCCGCCGACCAGTGCACACGTGAAGATCGACAGCCCAATACCGAACCCGCCGATTTTCGGAGCCAGCGGCGACACGGCCGTCCCGAAGACCGCGCTCACCAGGAAGAACGTGAACAGCGCTTCGAGCGAGATGGCCTGGAAAAGACCGAGTGCCCCCGAGATCTGAGGCGTGCCGAGCGATGCCACTCGTGCCGCGCCGCCCGGAAAGAACGCCTTGATGAGCAGCGCGCCGATGATCGCGCCGATGAGCTGCGCGGCGACGTAGAAGCCGAGCTTCCGGCCGTCGATCTTATTGGCGATCCAGAGGCCGAGGCTGACCGCTGGATTCAGGTGTCCGCCCGAAATCCCCATCGTCATGCTGATGAGCACGGCGATACCGACGCCGTGAGCGAGGGCGATGCCGAGGGGACCCAGCGGCACGCCGCCCGCATTGGCGACGATGCTGCCGGCGCCGAAGAAGACGAACAGCGCTGTTCCGACGAGCTCGGCAACCGGTGCCCGAAAGGCTTGAGGATTCACGCGTATGCTCCGGAGAGTGAGGGCGGCGCCAATCTACCGGCCAGCCACGTCCGGCCGCAACACCAGTGCGGCGTTGATTCCTCCAAACCCGAATGAATTGGAAACGACAGCGGCGGGTGCAGCGGTGCGCCCCCCCCCGCCGACCGAGCCGGGCAGGCAATCGAGGTCACAACTCGGATCGGGCCGCTCGAGGTTGAGGGTCGGGGGCAGCCAGCCGCGAGCGAGCGCCAGCGCGCAGATGGCGGCTTCGATCGCGCCACTCGCACCGAGCGCGTGCCCGTAGTAGCCCTTCGTCCCGCTGACGGTCAGCCGATACGCGTGCTCACCGAAGACCTGCTTGATCGCCGATGTCTCGGTCGGGTCGTTGAGCGGCGTGGACGAGCCGTGGGCATTGATGTAGCCGACGTCGCTGGGGGCCACATCGCCGTCGGCGAGCGCGAGTCTCATCGCGCGCGCGGCCTGCCGGCCGTCGGGGCGCGGCGCGGTCATGTGGTAGGCGTCGTTGGTGTGCGCGTGCCCGACCACCTCGGCGTAGATCCTCGCGCCGCGCGCGAGGGCTCGGCTGCGTTCCTCGAGCACCAGCACGGCCGCGCCTTCGCCCATGACGAAGCCATCGCGGCTCGCATCGAAGGGGCGCGAGGCGCGGGCGGGATCGTCATTACGCGTGCTCATCGCCCGAATGATGCTGAAGGCCGCGAAGGTGAGCGGCGCGAGCGGCGCCTCCGATCCGCCGGCGAGCATCACGTCCGCGCGCCCATCGCGTACGACGTGGAACGCCTCGCCCACGGCGATCGTCCCCGACGCGCAGCTCATCGCGTTGGTCACATTGGGGCCGGTGAACCCGAATTCGATCGCGATGTTGCAGCTCGCCGCGCCGCAGAAGACCGCGAGCGCCAGTGACGGATCGAGCCCGCGCGGGCCCTCGGCGAGATAGCGCGGCACCTGCGATTCGCCGAAAGCCACGCCCCCCAGCGCCGAGCCCATCATGGTGCCGATCTTGTCGGGATCCTCTTTTTGGGGCGTGATCTCCGCGTCAGCGAGCGCGAGCCGCGCGCTGGTCACGGCGAGCTGCGAAAAGCGATCCAGCCGCTTCGCACGCTTCGCATCGAGATGGTCCTGCGGCCGAAAGTCGGGAATCTCGGCGGCCATATGGCTGCGGAAGGGCGTCGGGTCGAAGCGCGTGATCGTACGCACCGCGGAGACCCGAGCCTCGAGCCCCTCCCACAGTCCGGCCGCCGCCGTTCCGATCGGTGTGACGGCCCCGATTCCCGTGATCACGACCCGACGCAAAGCATTCATGCTGTCTCTCCCGCTTCGGTTGCCCGTTTGATTCCAGCGAGTGTTCGCGACGCGATTCCGCGGATGAAAACCGGACCGATCACGACGCTGGCCGCCAGCGGCCCGATGAGCGGCCAACTCGGCCCCTGCCACGTGTGCACGATCTCTACCTCCACCCCTTTTTCAGAACCTCCACCAACCTCCACCAACCTCCACACAACCTGCATTCCGCGCGTGATACCCCGCACGTGGCGGTAACG